>MKWU01000138.1_pt1 | contig 130996 bp, 113 predicted proteins | sample 809101 | NCBI WGS metagenome assembly MKWU01 (sample SAMN05860141, study PRJNA318959) | sponge metagenome | host: Aplysina aerophoba | place: Slovenia: Piran, Adriatic Sea, Gulf of Piran | collected 2013-05-07
TTGCTTGCAGGATACAGGGGCCAACGATGCCGCTCGTCCCCATCATCCCAACCTCGGGCTTGAAGAGGTGCATGCTTCCTCCCCTTCCTTGCGAGCAGCCGGTCGCGCGCCCGAAAAGCTCGGCAATCACTTCGTGGGGGCTGACTCCCTTCGCCAGAGCATGACCGTGCCCGCGGTGCGTGCTGAAGACGGCATCGTCGGGGCGGAGGTGTGCGCACACCCCCGTCGCAATCGCCTCTTCACCGACATAAGTATGGCAGGCGCCGTGAACCAGACCCATCTGGTGCGATCGGGCCAACTGCTCCTCAGTGTAGCGAATATTTATCATCTGCCTGTAGAGCGCGAGGAGTTGCTCTGATTGGGGCATTCCATCCACCTCCCGTGTGACGAGTTGGTCGGACATCTGCAGCCTGCTTCCCCCTGCGTGACATTCTGCAGCTGGCCGGATTGAGATCAGTTCGGCACCGCGGCAGGCATTCCCGGATGTGAACCGCTGACATTTTTGGCCAGATTGCCGCCATCCAGCGGAATCAACGCGCCTGTCATCCAGCCGGAGGCATCGGAGGCAAGAAATATCGCCGGCCCTTTGATGTCACTGGGATCACCCATGCGGCCGATCGGCAAGCCGCGCAAGTAGGAAGCCCCAAGAACCGGGTCCGCCGCGATCCTTACCCGCAAGTCCTCGTTCATAATCTGGGCGCATACAATGGCGTTGACGCGTACGCCCAGGCTGCTCCACTCAGTGCTCAATTCCCGTGTCATCGCCGCAACCGCGCCCATCGCCATGCTGTAGGCAATATGGTTGCGGCCCAGTGCGCTCAATCCGGCGATGGAAACGATGCTGAAAATGCTGCCCCGCCCTTGCGCCATCATCCGCTTGGCCGCTTCCTGCGTGCAAATATAGCGGCCGACAACCAGGTTCTGCATCACCTGTTGAATTTCGTCCTCGGTCAGTTCAAGAGGGTCGTTGCGGATGCCTTCGCCGGCAATGTTGCTGAGGACATCTACTCTGCCCAACTCGTTGTCGACCCGTTCGTACGCGGCCCGGATCTGGTCCGCGTTCGAAATGTCACAGTTGAGTGGGAGGGCCCTGCGGCCTAACTTTTCAATCTCATGCGCGGTCTCCTGCGCACCGGCCTCGTTGATGTCCAGCAGCACAACATCCGCGCCGACTTCGGCGAAGGCTAATGAAGTGAGTCGGCCCATGCCGCTTGCCGCGCCCGAAACAACAGCCACGCGGCCTGTCAGATCAAAGAGTGGGTGGGTCATTGCGCTCGTTCTCCTCTGCAACTGCTATTTTTCTGGGATGTCATTGACCGGCGCACGCGGCCGCTCGCCGCGCAGAACGCGTACCACCTCTTCAGCTCCCTGCACGCGCACATCCACCTTGGATTCCTCAGAATACCATCCGGCATGGGGCGTGAGCAAGATGCGTTCTTCCTCCAGAAAAGGATGGTCTGCCGCCACCGGTTCGACCGCCAAAACGTCCAGCGCGGCGCCCGCAATCTGGCCTCCCTGCACCGCCGCCAGCAGCGCGTCCTCATCGATCAAACCACCGCGCGCCGCGTTAACCAGGTAGGCCGTCGGCTTCATCAGCGCAAGTGTCTCAGCGTTGATCAGGCGGCTGGTCTCATCCGTCAGGGGTGAATGCAGCGAAATATAGTCAGACTGGCGCAGCACCGTCTCCAAATCAACGACCTGTACACCCAGTTCCTCCATCGCCGCCCCGTCCACGTAAGGGTCGTAGGCCAGTACTCTAAGCCCCAACCCGCGTCCCTTTGAAGCAGTCGCTTGGCCAATCCGGCCGCAACCGACCACGCCCAGCGTCTGGTTACTGAGCCGGTAAAGAGTGCCGCCGGTTTCACTGTTCCAGATTCCCTGGCGTGTTGCGCCAAGAAGACCGGGAAGCCCACGCGCCTGGGCCAGTACCAGCGCAATCGCGTGGGTTGAGACCTCATCAATCGAATAGTCGGGCGCATATGTCACCCAGATGCCGCGATCGCTAGCGGCAGCAATGTCGATGGCGTCCAGTCCCGTGCCCACGCGGCAAATCAGACGGCATCGTTCCAGGCTCTGGATGAGAGCCCTTTCAACTGGCTGGATAGTAACCATCAGAGCATCGCAGCGCCGTGCAGCTTCCCAGGCCTGTTCTGTATCCAGATTCCCGACATGCTCAATCTCCAGGCCGGCCGCGCTGAGTATCTCTTTTTCAATTTCGATATCCCCGAATCCGGGGTATGCAATCACGACTCTCATGTTCATGGATTCTTCTCTATTGTCTCATTGGAGAAAGTTATTTCGTTCAAGTGAAGAGTGCCAATGTTCTGAGTGTTTCTCTGAGTGTGCCTCCAAAGGGATAGCGCTACTCTCAGTCCAACATTTCCAGCGAAGGCCTAAGGGTCTCACACTGTGTTTGCGACTGGATTCATTTCCTCTCATATAACCTGCCGCAGAAGCGACCCGATGCCTTTCATCCTGATGTTGTCCTTGAAAGCCTCATTGACCAATGTTTGATAGCCTCGGCCTCCTGCTTGTGCCTTAAAGTACGCTACAATATCAGCGTCCAGATAGATATTGACCCGCACCTTGCGTCTTGAAATAGGTTCACCCCCAACGCGTAGTGAGGAGCGAGCTATCTGTTCTGCAGTAACTTCAGGGATCTCGCTAAGATCGATATCCTCATCTTTCAATTCTTCCAGAACTTCCCAATTCGTATGCGAACTCTCCAGGGTAGTTTTTTCGTTCACTGTTCGTTGCCTATCTCATTGAAATAACTCGAATTGCGTCTTCTTTCTCAGTATTAGCAATAACCTCCACAGTCCCTTTCAACACTCCTTTTCCAATCACATCTGTCGTTCTCAAATGAAATGATTGCTAGTTCAGGGACTACTCTCGCATCAACAAAGTCCAGGTGGTGCTTGCCAAGATAGGAAATTCGCATTGCCTCGGATTATTCAACTCCCGTCAGTGAACTATTATGCATAAATATACATATTGCAAGCTTGAAACGGTCCAAAAAGGCCCTGATGCACCAAGAATGCTGTCTAGTCTTTGACGGTGGGAGGAATTACGTCTCTTTTCCGAATCAAAGGCAAAATGAAACCACGACGAGAACGCGATCTGCATCCTGAGTTCGAGGGCGCCAACCCTCTCCGCAGGGAATTGCAGCGTTTAGGTCTCAAGTGGGTCAAACAGTAGGTAGCGCCGTTGATTTAAGACCGGCTTCTCGCAAGAGCGTTGCTAGTCCCTCTGCGCCAACGACGAATTCAAAACGTGGGGCCGCACGATTACCAGAAAAAGTCTCACCTATCCCCCTGAGACATCCTTAAGACTCGACGCGTCGCTGACCTCAATGTGGACATCACCACGCGCCAGCACCTCCGGCCGCAGCGCCGTGCCCAGGCCGGGCCGGTCCGGAAACTCCAGATGGCCGTCGCGGATAACCAACTGTTCGGTCATCACATCATTGTACCAGCCCTCGGTGTAGGCGCGTACCGTCTCCATGATCATGGCATTGGGCGCGTGCGCCGCCAGATGGGCGGCCGACCACAACGCCACCGGGCCGATCGTGTCATGCGTGGTAAAGGGCAGGTAGTATGTATCCGCCAGGGAAACGATCTTGCGAGTCTCGGTCAGGCCGCCGGTCCAGGCCATGTCCGGCATTATGATGTGGGCCGCATTCTTCTCCACGACTTGCCGGAAGCCGAACCGGGTGAAAAGGCGTTCGCTCACGCACAGCGGCACCTTTGTCGCCGCAGCTAAACGGGCGTATGAATCGACATTGTCGGCGGGGATGATCTCTTCCAGCCACATTATGTCGTAAGGTTCCAGCGCACGGCCTATATCAATAGCGATTGGCAGGTTCCAACGCGCGTGCCCCTCAATCGCAATCTGCATCTTGTCTCCCACCGCCTCCCGGATCTGTTGGACCGGTTCAAGGCCGCGCCTGAGGTCTTCAGGATCCAGGTAATGACCGACAGGCCCCACCGCGCTGACGCCGGCGCGCTGGCCAACAGGCCCGCCCAGCGAAACGCCAAACTGATCCCAGGGCCAGAGTTTCATCGCTTTGGTCCCCGTAGCCAGCAACTCCTGCGCCAGTTCGCCTGCCCTTCCTTCACTCCAGGCGTGGTAGTCCATATGGGGGCCGTGGCTGACACAAGTGTTATAGATGGAGATGCGGTCGCGGCTGCGCCCGCCCAGCAGGTTGTAGATGGGTTGTCCTGTATACTGCCCCAGCAAGTCCCACAGTGCCACGTCAACCGTCGAAATGGCGCGCGTCTCCGCGCCGGCAAAGCCGAAGAAATTCACCGTGGCGAACATGTTGCTCCAGTGGCTCTCGATGTCAAAAACAGAGCGGCCCACCAGCAGATTGGCAAAGACATCATGTATCACCGCCGCCACCGCGCGCGGCACGTAATAAGTCTCGCCTAGCCCTATAAGTCCCTCGTCGGTGTGAATGCGCAGCCAGAGCGTATTGAACTGCTCTTCAAACCAGATCGTCTCCAGTTTCTGGATCTTCAACTCTTCCTCCTACGCTTTCAGCCCGGTCATGGTGATGCCCCGAATGAACTGTTTCTGCGCCACGGCGTAAAGTAGCATGACCGGAGCCACGGTCAGCATGGAGCCGGCCGCCCACATATCATAACGCTCCCAATAAAGGCTGCGCAGCCCGGCCAGGACGAGGGGCAACGTCTGCGACTTTGGACTTGTCAGGACCACCAACGGCCACAGGAAGTTGTCCCAATTGAATAGAAAGGTGAAGACGGCCAAAGCTGCCATCGGCGCCGTGGAAAGTGGTATGATGATGCGGCTGAAGATCCACCATTCCGACGCGCCGTCAATGCGGCCGGCATCGATCAGATCGGAGGGGATCCCCTCCAGAAACTGGCGCATCAGAAAGATGCCAAACGTGGAAAACAGCACCGGTACAATCACCCCGCCCAGCTTGTTGTTCAGCCCGATGTCGGCGATAGTCACGTAGAGGGGCACCAGGACGACCGCAAACGGGACCATCATCGTTGAGAGGATCACGATGAAGAGTTGCTCTTTTCCCCAAAATCGGTACTTGGCGAAGACGTAGGCCGCCGCCGCCGAAGTCAGCACCACGCAGCCCGTTACTATCAGAGATACGATCGTGCTGTTCCAAAAAGCCTGTGGGAAGTTCGCCCGGAAGAGGATTGCACGGTAGTTGTCCACAGTCCAGGCCAGCGGCACAAGGCTTTCACCGCTGGTGAGTTCGACATACGACTTGAAGGAGCCGAAGAACATCCACACGAACGGCATGACCGAAACAAAGGCGATAGCCAGCAGAATTGCATGGATCAAGGCAAAGCGGGCCTGCTCGATCAGGGTCGCCATCCGGTATCTGGAAATTGTAACGGTGTTGTCGCTTTTCATATGTTGTAAATGCACTGCCGTTTCGCTGCCGGACCGATCTTGCTTCCCGCCCCCGCTAACCGCCTTCGTTCAATAGCTCCAACTTGGCCGCAGAATCCGCAACTGCACAACGGTGATCACGAATACGAAGATAAAGAGAGTAAAGGCAGTCGCGGTGGCGAAACCAAAGCGAAGATTGGTGAAGGCTTCGTTGTATACGAGCAAGTTCATTACGTAAGTGGCATTGCCCGGCCCGCCCGCTTGTGAGGGCATGACCACTACTTGGGTGAATACCTGCAAACCGTGCATCACGATCAGAACACTGACCAGCGTTAGCGTATGCCCCAGCAGCGGCAGAGTTACACGCCAGAACCGTTGCCAGATGCCCGCCCCGTCCACCTTGGCCGCGTCATACATCTCTTCCGGGATGTTCAACATGCCCGCGGTCAGAATCACCACGTAGAAGCCGAGCGCCTTCCAGATGTCCACGCCGATCACCGAATATAGCGCAGTCTCGTGGCTGGTGAGGAACTGGCTTGGCGGGATTCCCACTGATTTCAGAATCTGATTGATCTGACCGAGTTGGGGGTTCATCAGCATCTTGAACAGGAGCGAGATCGCCACCAGCGAGACGACCACGGGCAGGAAGATTACGAATTGATAAAAGTTGCGCCCGCGCGTCACCGAAGTCAGGCAGGCGGAAACGAAGAGGGCCAGCGGAACCATGCCAGCATAGAAGACCGCCGCATAGACGAGCGTGTTGCGGATCGAAACCCAGAACAAATTGTATTCGAACAGCATTCGGAAATGCCGCAGACCGACGAAGGGACTCTGATCGGGCTGCAGGATCTTGTACTCGACCACTGCCATCCAGAAAGCGCGCAGGATCGGCGAAAAAGCGAACCAGACGTACCAGATGATCAGCGGGGACAGCACGGCCAGGCCGAACCAGAATTGAGGCTTGCGCAAAATTCGGCGCGTTTCCGTAAGCCGGTCACCAGGCTGTCTAACCATCACTCTGACTCCCCCGAAGGCAGAATCACCGGACAAGGCCTATTCATTCTATTCTCCAAAGGGGCGAGCAGGTTCCCAAATCTGCGTGGAAACCTGCTCCATTCCTTCCGTCGTTTACGCGGTGCTTATGACTGGGCTTCCAGCCATTGCTCGTGATGTTGAATCATCTCGGCCTGCATCTGATCACACGCCTCGGCGATGACCAACTCGCCCGTGCGCACCTGTGTGATCGCCGTTGACGTGATCCGCTCCATCTCGGAGGGGATTCCGAATCCCCAGCCATAGTACACCGTGTTGGTTAACACATTTACGCTGCGACGTACGCTGCGCTTAACAGGGTTATCGCCCTCGTAAATGTCGGAGTGCATCACTTCGACAGCAGCAGGCATACTACCACCGTAGATTCCCGAAAAGATATACTGCGCATCATAAGTACACATATAGCGCAGGAACTCAATCCCTACGTCTTGACTCTCCGCTTCCTTTGGCACCTCGAACCCCCAACCGCCTTCACCGACGAAAAGCGGATCCTGTCCCAGTGTAGTAGGCGGTCTTGCTACCGCTTCGATTGGCAGGCCGATCTTGGCCCCCTCGCCGGCCATCGCGTTGTTCCCCATCGCCACGGCAACTCGCCCAGCCAAGAGAGCATTGAAGTGAGACGTATCCAAGTGTGCCTCGATCCCGCGTTGGAAGATGGGCTCGTCTACATAGATCCTGAGGGCCTCCATAGCCGCTTCACTATTGAGGAAAAACTCCTGGTTGGCGGAGTCCCACCAGTCCTGCCCCAGGTCGCGCATGATGCCCATCCAGGTGCGGTTGTCCCAACCCTGGCCGTTCAAGCCCCAGACCTTGACATTGCCGTCGTCGTCGGTCTGCTGAAGAATCTCTGCCAAATGCCAGACCGACTCGAAACTGTCAAACCAACCCAACTCCAGCGCGGTGTTCCATATTTCCATGGCCTCGTCGCCGGCCTCCTCGACCCAATCAGTGCGCACGCCGACCGCCTGCCCCACGTTATTGTCCTCGACCGGGATACCCCAATGGTGTCCGTCGTAGAAGTATGCGCCGATCGCGCCGGGATTGAAGAACTCATCAGGATCGATGCCGGCAGGCTCGAATACTGCCTCTGCCATCGGTATCAAGGCCCCCTGTTCCAGCAAGGGCACAAGCTGTTTGCCCATGATGCAGGTCACGTCGGGAACCGTACCCGCGGCCATGGCCGAGATTACTTTGGTCTCCAGCGGCCACGCCTGCGGCTCCACAACCGCCACTGCGCCGGACACTTCCTTAAAGGCATCAGACAGCATGTGGTAACGCTCTACGTGGGGGTCATACTGCAATCCCCACAAGATATACTCCCTGCCCTCAATGCCAGCCTGCGTCTCAGACGCGGCGGACTCTCCCCCTGAACTCTCCTGCGCTGGCGTGGCTGGCGCGCAAGCCGCCAACGCGCCGCCAACAACGGCAATGCCGCCGAGCCGCAAAAATGATCGCCTGCTCATAGCTCTGTGATTCATCGTCTTTTCTCCTTTCAGAGTGGTAACGTGACGTTCAGAAACTGCATGGGATGCTAGTGCAAAATGGCTACGAGAACTCGCGTTGGGCTCTAATTTGGCCAGTTGGGCTGTCCCAAGGGATCTCTTGCCGCCCTCACATTAGGAAAGGCCATCCACCACGTGGGTCGGACGGGATAATCAGCAAGCTGCAGGGCGTCGAAGCCCCTTATGGAAAAGGAATCAGATGCCTATGATCTGACCGAATCGAAGGGGTAAAAGAATAGACTTGGGTTGATGACCTATTCTCCTGAAAGATAGGAGAAGATCGCCACTTGTTTGACAGGCAAAAACAATTGACAATATATTTGTTCCAGGCAATATCGTAGCACAACCCCAGTGAGTTCGCAAGCAGTTTTTTTGCAAAAAAAGGGCTCTCACCCGCGACTCCGCATACGCCTCGGACTCGCCTAAACTCCCCTTCCGCAGGGAGTCTTAGCAGGCTTTGAGAATGCGGCACTGGAGTGTTGATAGCAGCAGGACATCCCAAGTCTGAATTGTGTCATCCAAAAGAATTCCTCATGGTGCGTTTGACCGCCGAACTGATCCCATGGCCAGATTTTCATTACCCGGCCACCTGTTGCCAGCAGCTCCTGCACCAAGTCGCCTACCCGTCCCTCCATCCAGGCGTGGTAGTCCATTTGGGGGCCATGGCTTACACAGGTGTCAAAAACGCAACTACTCAGCCGCAACTGATTCGCAACCCTGAACGAGGGGAGCAAAGGTGTTTTTCTCCCCTCATTGTTGTATTCTGGGCGGTCGGGCCTTCGGCCCTCCCTTGTGCAGGGGCTGCGCCCCCGCAACGCCCCCCTCCAAGACCATCCCTCACCGACCGTGTGCCTTCTTCGCAACGTGTCGGCTGGCGAGCATGGCCGTGGCTGTACACCAGTTGCGTCACCAAGAACCTGAATGGTTCCCGAGATGACTGGCTGGTCAACTACTGTGGCTTTGCAGTTACTCAAAAACTAAGAAGTGGTCACCGCTGTGCCCGCCCAAAAGGAGGTAAATGGGCTGGCCCGTGTACCGTCCGAGCAGATCACACAGAGCCACTTGAACAGTCGGGATTGCGCGCATTTTGGCACGGGCGAAGCTGAAGAAGTTCACTGTGGCGAGCAAGTTGCTCCAATGGTTTTCGATATCGAGAATAAAGCGCCTTACCAGCAGGTTGGCAAAGACATCATGTATCACCACCGCCACCGCGCAACAAATAGTATGTTTCGCCCAACCCTCCCCGCCCCTCGTCGGTGTGAAGGCGTAGTCAGAAAGTGTCTTACTGTCAATCAGACCAGTTGTACACCAGTTCCTGGATCTTCAAGTCTTCCTCCTACGCTTTCAGCCCGGTCATGGTGATGCCCCGAATGAACTGCTTTTGCGCCACCGCGTAAAGCAGCATGACCGGAGCCACGGTTAGCATGGAGCCGGCCGACCACATCTCATAGCGGTCCAGATAGAGGCTGCGCAGCCCGGCCAGGACGAGGGGCAACGTTTGCGACTGCGGACTTGTCAGAACCACTGACGGCCACAGAAAGTTGTCCCAGTTGAATAGAAAGGTGAAGACGGCCAAAGCTGCCATCGGCGCCGTGGAAAGCGGGATAATGATGCGGCTGAAGATCCACCATTCCGAGGCACCGTCAATGCGGCCGGCATCGATCAGATCGGAGGGGATCCCCTCCAGAAACTGGCGCATCAGAAAGATGCCAAACGTGGAGAACAGGACCGGTACGATCACCCCTCCCAGCTTGTTGTACAACCCAATGTCGGCGATGGTCACGTAGAGGGGCACCAGGACGACCGCAAACGGGACCATCATCGTAGAGAGGATTACGATGAATAGTTGCTCTTTTCCCCAGAAGCGGTATTTGGCGAAGACGTAGGCCGCCGCCGCCGAAGTCAGCACCACGCAGCCCGATACGACCAACGATACGACTGCACTGTTCCAAAACGCCTTTGGGAAGTTCGCCCGGAAGATGATGGTGCGGTAATTGTCCAACGTCCAGACCTGCGGCACGAGGCTTTCACCGCTGGTGAGTTCGACATACGACTTGAACGAGCCGAAGAACATCCACACGAACGGCATGACCGAAGTGAAGGCGAACGCCAGCAGTACCAGATGAATCACCGCAACGCGAACCTTTTCGAGAAGGGTCGCCATCCGATGTCTGGAACTTGTGGCCGTATAGTCGCTCTTCATAAGCTGGAAATGCACTGCCGTTTCACTATCGGTACGATCTCGCTTCCCGGCTCCGTTAACCGACTGCGTTCAATAGCTCCACCTTGGGCGCATCATACATCTCTTGCGGGCAGTGCCAAATGCCGCACGCAGGACCACTACGTAAAAGCCAAGCACCTTTCAGATGTCCACCCCGATCACCGTGTAAAGCACAGTCTCGCGGCTGATGAGGAACTATTATGGCGGGATTCCCAATGATTTCAGAATCTGACTAATCTGGCCGAGTTGGGGGTTCAACTCCGTCTTGAATAGAAACGAAATCGCCGCCAACTAGACGACCACGGGCAGAAAGATCAGTAACTGCTGGAAGTCGCGCCCGCGCGTCGCCGAAGTCAGGAATCCGGAACCGAAGAGGGCCAGCGATGATCACTACCTGATTGACAGGCGAAAACAATTGACAGTATACTTTCTCTAGTCGAAATCGTAGCACAACCCCAGTGAGTTCGAAAGCGGATTTTGTGCGTAAGAAGGCTCTTAGCCTCGACCCGCATACGCCACGGACTCTCCCTGTACTGGCCTTCCGATTGGTGTCAAAGCAGGCTTAGGGAACGTCAAAACGCGGAGTAAACAGCAAGAGGCCATCCCATGCCCGACTGGAATCATCTACAAGACTTCCGCGTGGTTCGTCTGAACGCCGAGCTTTCACCGATGTCCCAATACGAAAGGGATCTCTTTCACGAGCACCACCTCCACCCCTGTGAAGTGGAAGCCAACACGCCCGACACGATTGTCCCTCGCGTCGCCGACCATGACGCTATCTTTGTAGTCTCGACCGCACTGCCTGAAGGCGTAATCGAAAGCCTGAGCCGCTGCCGCGTAATCTCGCGCCTCGGAACGGGAACCGACAAGATCGATGTCGCTGCCGCGACCCGCAAAGGTATACTCGTTACCAATGTTCCTACTTTCTGCGTCGAAGAGCAGGCCGACCATACGATGGCGTTGCTGCTTGCCCTCGCACGCAAACTGCCGCAGATGTCGCAGGCCATGTCTGAAGGCGCCTGGAGCAAGGGGCGTAGCCAGGCCTCCACCAATCAACGTCTTGCCGGCAGCGTTCTCGGTCTGATCGGCTTCGGCAACTCTGCCAAGGCCGTCGCTCGGCGGGCGCAGGGCTTCGGGCTGCGAGTCATCGCAACCCGTCGCAATATGGACGCGCCCACAGAAGACGCCGACGAGTTGGGCGTGGCAATGATGGGCCTGGAGGAAGTCCTGGCGCAGTCGGACTATCTGTCCCTTCACCTCCCTCTGATCGAAGAGACCCATCATCTCCTCGATGAGGCCAGGTTACGCACAATGAAGCCCGGGGCCTACCTGATCAACACTTCGCGCGGGGCCATCGTGGATGAGACGGCATTGGTGGAACTACTGCGCGAAGGTGTCCTGGCAGGAGCCGGAATCGACACGTTCGAAGGCATAGACGTATTTGTCCAGGAAGAGAGGCCCCCGGACCACCCCCTGCTGTCACTCGACAATGTGATTCTCACCCCCCACGTCGGCGCCATCTCGGTTCAGGCGATGCAGGACGTATCCGACGGCGGCATTGCCAATGCCGTGGCAGTGCTGAGTGGGTTTTGGCCTCCTCCCGAAAACATTGTCAATCCCGAGGTGGAGCCCAGGTTCCCCCTTGCCGAACGCGACGACTGACTCAACCCAGCCTCACACCTTGGCCGATCTAAAACGGTCGAGTCGCAATCAAATTGCCTCGCATTGCGGGGTCAAAAAATTGTTTCGCAGTGGGATTCAACGGTCGGTGACTGAAACCATTTCAGCTACATGGAAGATTTAACAAAATTAACTGCAAAAAGATTTGCACTGGCTATCATATCTGTTGTATGGTGACTTTGAATTGCTAGCAAATGTGCTCTAACGTTAGCGATTCACATTCTGTCTTACTCTAGCTTGATGGAGGAGTCAATCCAATGACCCATGTTATCTTTGATTTGTGCATACGGGACGGTGCCTGCGTAGAGGTCTGCCCGGTGGAATGCATAATCCCAGGTATGCCGGAAGAGGAATGGCCCTGGTACTATATCGATCCTGAAACCTGCATCGATTGCGGTGCATGTGTACCCGAATGTCCGACCGATGCTATTCTGGCCGAAGAAGACTTGCCGGAAGAATATGCCTACACAACCGAACTGAACGCCATGTACTTCGAAGAAGGACCCGGTTACGCAGCTCTCGACATGGTCTGATCCTTCGCACCTTTCTCGAGCGAACTTGTGGTCCATCCTGCCGGCCTGACTCGCCTGACCTCCTTCCATCGGATAAGGAGAAGTGGCAGAAGATTCTGCGCTGAATGCACTAACGGCAGGATCTACTGTTTAAAGGCCAGTTCGATCGATTTTTGAAACCTTGCCCCTGCGCCTGCAGGGGCTTTTCTGTCCGCAGACTCTCTTGTTGTCTCAGGAGGCAAACGCAATGTCCGAATCCCGCGAATTGAAACCACCGGATTGGTCGGAGGTGGAGCGCGCTATGGTAATCATGGCGCATCCCGACGACCCCGACTTCTCCTGTGCCGGTTCCGCTATCCAAATGGCACGCCAGGGCATCGAGGTCACTTATATGATCCTGACCAACGGCGACAAGGGCAACCACAATCCGCTTATCACTCGCCGTCAGCTCATACTCATGCGAAAAGAGGAGCAGCGCAAGGCGGCCGCGCTCTCCGGCGTCAAGCATGTCCTGTTTATGGATGAGGAAGATGGGTTCCTGCGCCCAACGCCAGAGATCCGCAAACGGGTATGCCGTGAAATCCGCCGCCTTCGGCCTCAGTTGATTATTACAAACAGCCCCGACCGCTACGTCTCCGGGCGCGGCTACATCAACCATCCCGACCATCGCAACGCCGGAATCATCGCGCTCGAAGCGATCTTCCCAGCAGCCGACAACCCGATGTTCTATCCCGACCTGACGAACGAGGGCTATCCTCCCCACAATATCAGCCAGCTCTACATCAGCCATGCCGAAGAGGCCGACGTTGAAGTAGACATCACAGACGACCTGGAACTGAAGATCAAGTCGATTCTCTGCCACGAAAGCCAGTTCGACGACCTCGAGGCCACCGAGAAACGCATGCGAGAATGGGGTGGGGAGGAACAGGAAGACGGCAGTAAACGCCACTACGAGCGATTCCAGCAACTGGACTTCCGCAGCCGCCCGCGTAGAGGGCCTGCCAATAAGGACAAGACTACCGAAAAGTCGTCAAGCTGAAAAAAAAAAGTGGAGGGGCAACCCCTCCACTCTATGTAAACCCTTCGATTATGTCTGCTCGATGCCGTTACAGCATCTGAGCCTTCCTCTTACTGAACCTCACCCATCAACTCTTCCTGCAGTTCATTGGCTGTATCCGTCAACCCATCGAGCGTCGCCTGAATATCTGCGCCCTGCAATATCTCATTGAAGGCCGTTTCCGCGGCGTCGCGTACAGCCTGGTAGGAGATGAGTTGCGGTTCATATGCGCCGTAACCCAACAGGGCCAGAGCCTCGCCATACTGCGGGTTCTCCTCTACATATCCGCTCAGATGCGCCTCAGTTGCCGCACGCGTCGGGAAGTAGTTGCTGGCCTCTACCCAACGGGCCTGTACTTCCGGCGACGTGAACCACTTGATGAACAGCCACGCGGCCAACTCCTGCTCCGGCGGGCCGGCCGTGATCATTACGTCGGCGCCGTAGATATTCTGCACCGGATTCTCAGTCGTATGCGGAATCGCGGATACGCCCCACACGTCCACGTCACGTCCCTGTTCTTCCGCGATCGTAACCATGTCGTTGGCATAGAAGGGCAGGCCTGAACTGGAGCCCTGGGTGAAACTCGCCCGCCGCGCCGCAAACTCAGGATTCGGATAGCCCTCGGTGAAGAAATAGGCGCAGCCGTTGTCCAGCATGCGCTTCAATATCGTCATCGCGTCAATTGTGGCCTGTCCGTTATAGACATAGCCCGTGTTGTCTTCATTCAGCACATCTCCGCCTAAGGCGAATGTCCACGAAGCCAACGCAGAGGCGTCGTCGCGCAGGATGTAGCCGCCAGTGCCATCGCCGTTCGCTTCGGCCGCAGCGCAGGCCATCTCTTCAAACTCCGTCGGTGTCGTCGGCGGTCCCGCAAAACCCAACTCTTCTAGCCACGTCAGATTGTAATACAGAACTTCCATCGAGCGGTTGGGCGGGAAGCCCAGGCGCTGGTTGTCGAAAACCGGGTGGACGCCCTGCTCAACGAAACTGGCAAAGTAGTCGGCCCTTTCTTCCGCCGACAAACCCCAGTAAGGATCATCGATATACGTGTTGAAGTCTGCCAGTACTTCGTTCAGCTGATAGAATGCCTGATCGTTCTGATAACCAACAATCAGACTCGCAGGCTGCTCGCCCGATGCCGTGCTTGCGTTCACCTTGTCGCGGATATCGTTGTAGCCGCCCTGGTTCTGCGCGTCCAGGACAATTCCGCACTCATTGTTCGCGTTAAAGTCCTCGACAATTACTGCCAGCTTCTCCTCACGTGAGCCACTGTGCTGGTGCCACCAGACGATTGTCTGACCGCGCGGGTCGATGCCGGCCAGCGGGCCATCCATTGCAGGAGCGCATGGCCCCTCTTCCATCGCCTCGCCGCCAGAAGATTCCTCCTCCATCGCCGCCGGAGCCTCTGTCACCGGCGCCGGGCAAGCAGCCAGCATCAGTGCGGCGACCAAAAGCGTTGCCAGCATCCACATCCGTTTTGAATTCATTAGGTTGGGTCTCCTGTTGTGTCTGAATACCGAAAAGGAAAACAAAATACTGAAATCTGTTACCGAAATGTCGATACCCTTCTCCCTTCCATGCCTGGCCAGGAAAGAGCTTTCTACCCCTTGAGGCCAGTCGTGGCGATCCCCTCGATGAAATGGCGTTGTGTAAAGAAATACAGGATGACGATTGGCAGCATTGTGATTATTGCCCCGGCCATCTGCAAATGCAGCAGTGCACCTGCCTCGTCCAGAAAAGAAAGCAAACCATAGGAAATCGGCCGCCAGTCCGGCGTCGTCGTTACCAAAATCGGCCAGGCCAGCGCATTCCAGGCGCCGACAAATCCGAACAACACCAGAGTCATTACCGCTGCACTGGAAAGGGGTAGAACAACAGTAATTAAATAGCGCAGATGCCCTGATCCATCTATCTGCGCCGAGTCCCAAAGTTCGCGAGGAATCTGCTGGAAAAACTGGCGTAGCAGGAAAATCCCAAAAGCGCTCGCCATAAACGGGATCGTCAACGATGGCCAGTTGTTTAGCCACGGCACCGGACTTATGCGGCCTAACCAGGAAACCGTGATGAAATTCGGCACCCAGGTTATCGCCTCCGGCAACATTAACGTCGAGAGCATCAGCGTGAACAAAAAGCCCTTTCCGGGAAACTCCATCTGCGCAAACGCGTAAGCCGCCAGCGCGCAGAAAACTACCGCACCTCCAACCGAAATTAGCGTAATCTTGACGCTGTTCATAAAGTAGAGCGAGAACTGCGCGTCGCGCCAGGCCTCAGTGTAATTGCTCCACTGCGGGGTGGCAGGAAGAGCCCGCCCCCCGGTGGCTTCGGTGAGATTCATCAACGAGACGCTGACCGTATAGAGAAATGGGAGAATAGCGGCGGCCGCCCCAATGATCAGCACGGAATAGATGACCGCCCTGTTCAGCGCCGCCCGCCGCGTCGCCGGATCTGCCTGCCGAGTAGTAACGGTTGTGCCGCCCACTACCGCCTCAACCATAGAAGACCCTCCGGCTGGCGATCCGGTTGTTGATCAGCGTAATCACCATAATAATGATCAAGAGCAGAATGGCCAGAGCAGAGGCATAGCCATAGCGCGTATCCCGTTTGAACGCTTGAAAAATGACTATGCTGGCTGTGTCGGTCGTACCCAGCGCCGCCGCCTGCCGCAAAACGAAAATGTGATTAAAAGCCTTGAAAGTGCCAATTACAGCATAAAGCGAAAGAAAGTAGATCGTCGGCGAAAGCAGCGGCAGCGTCACATGACGGAACTGTGCCCAGCCCCCGGCGCCATCAATATCGGCTACTTCGTACAACTCACTGGGAATGGCGCCCAGTCCGGCCAAAAAAATCACCGTATCGAAGCCGACATACGTCCATATGCCGTAAAGCATGATTGCCACCAGCGCCAAACTGGGACCCGACAGGATGGGACCTAGATCGAACTTCCCGCCCGTAATCATTTGGATAATGCCGGCCGGTTCACTCAACCATAGTAGCGGTTCGGCACCGAACCAATCCAGCATGCTGTTCAGCGGTGCGGTGGGCCGGTTGGAGAAAATAATGCGGAAAACGGCTGCTGTCCCGACGAACGGCGCCACATAAGGCAAAAAGTAGAGAACTCGGAAAAACGTCTGCCCTCGAATTTTCTGGAATAGCAGCGCCGCCAAAATCAGTGCAAGTCCCAACTGAATCGGAACCGTCCCCAATACATAGAAGACGGTCGCCATCAACCCGTTCCACCAATCCTCGTCGCCCGCCGAGACCACCCGCGGCAACTCAGCAATCAACACCCAGGCGCCCACCATCAATACAACTGCGCCCAAAAGCCTCATTGCCATTCCTGTATTGGAAGAGCGGTCCCGCGCACTCTCCCACAGCCGCCACGCCACTAGCAGCAGCAGAAACCCTGCGCTGATAGTCACTATCTGCGACCAGAGTTCCAGGCCCACGCCCTCTTCCAGCGCTTCGGCGTAGGCCGAGTTAATCTCCGTCCACGTCAACCAGGCCAGCGCGGCCCCGCCAATCAGACTGATGCCAGCACTGAAGAATGGCATGAAATAGATGCGCTCGCGTCTGTCCGTAGGCATCTGACGATTTACGAGCAGTGCCCAAATCCCTCCCCCGGCCAGTATGACGACTGCGACCCACAACGCAATCTGCATCTTCGGCAGCCACCATGTCTCTACCACCAGTCCGCGAAATGCCTCCTGTGTGTTGGCCCGCCCCCGCAGTTTCGAAGGAATCAGCAGCATCTCCGGCAGGAGAATATAGACAAAGCGCGTAAAGAGAGCAGTTCCGATTGCCGTCAGCAGCCCAGGCACCAACCACCGCATCGACTCTGTCTGATGCTCCCTTTGATCCTGAACGGCACGCGCGATCGTGTGCACCGCGAAATAGACCAGCCCGGCAGCCAGCCAGAACGCCAGAATGTAGATCAGGTTGTCAATTGCTTTAACGTAGTTGCCCAGGCCGTCATAAGTACCGACGATCTTGTTCAGACCGCGTAGTGTACTTTCATATGCAGCAAAGGCAAGAGGGAAGAGGCCAAAGAGACCGATGATGATGTAGGCTGGCGCCAGGAACGAATAGGCCAGAAGCATCTCGCGTATTCGTCTGCCCTGTCGCCCGCGGAACCAGTTGGGCGCCGCCCGCATTTGTTGCCGGATGTCACTGCGAACTGCCGCGGTTTGAGAAGCTGTACTTTCCACTTGGAGGCCGCTTTCCCAGATCTTCAGAGCCACTCTGCCGACGCCGGATTTTTCGCTCGTATTATAGTGCAAGCTCGGCTTTGCGTCAACGAAAGCGCCTTCTGCTCGGTTTTCCAACAAGCTGCCTTCAATGCGACAGCCGCAAGCCCTTGGGCGCTTGCAGAATCCTGACGATTGCTGAAATTGTAGCACTCTGCCATTAACTTCTGGTTAAGCAGAGGTCAACATTTGGGCGTTTCGGCTGATTTTATCAGCCCAACCTGGTGCCGCCGAAACAGCGACTTGCCTCCCGCAAACCAAGCAGGAGACCCGTATCCTCGCCTGCGCCCAGGCAATCCATTTTCAGGAGGACCTGAGTCCTCACTAAGGAACAACCTCACGCAACCAACAATCTTCCTATCTCACAGGTTTCGGCATTGCAAAACCACAGCACACCCTTGTGTATCGTCATGCCATGGACTTCGTCCGGCGCCTCTACCCGCATCACGTCAAATATGCGCCCACTCTCCGGGTCCAACAGGCAGACCGTGCCCGCCGATGTATCAGAAACCCATAGTTTCCCGTCATCCGCCCAGGCAATGCCGTGAACACGCAGCCCCGGCGCACGAAAACTGTGCGTCTCTTGCCAGCCGTCAGGATCCATTACATGCACCATCTGCGACGGCGGCGAAGCCACATACAGTTTGTCGTCGCGCCACTCCAGCCCATGGGCGCCTGTCTCCTGAGCGTCTGCCGCCGCCTCTCGCCATGCCACCACACCAGTGCCGGGTGAGCTGTACTTGGCGACGGTCCGGCCCGTGTCGGCATCCAACTGCGCAATTTTCCTCTCATAAGTGGACGCGATCCATACGTATCCGCCCCCCACAGTGATTCCGCTTGAGTGGACCGTATCGGTCTGAACGTCAAACAGTACTTCCCCCGAACTAAAGTCCTGCCGATAGAGCCTATTGTTGCCCTGATCTATGCACCACAGTCCATCGCCGCTGGCCTGGAGCCCATTGGGATGCGGCCCCGGACTTGCGAAACGCTTCTCTACCTGCGCGATTTTCACCGGCATGACAATACCCTCCACTGGCTGGAATGTGAACTGACGTATGCCCTCTGGAAATCTGCTCCCCAAATTCCATACCATACAGGCCAACCTACTCCGCGTCAAGTCTACCTCCCGCACCATTGTGATCATCCCGACCGGGCCGAAAAATTGCATCCCCTCCCTGTCCCATCTATAATTGTTTACTTGAGATGCACGCAGCGGGACGGCCGCACGGTTCACATAGCGCAAGAAATTTTCCAAATTACTGTGCGCTGTCACTCTGCAAAAAATAATCGTTCCAACTAAACGGAGCACTGCCATGCTGAAGACCCATACCTGTGGCGAACTACGCGCCAGCGACGCCGGTAAATCGGTCACTCTGTCCGGCTGGGTCAATCGCCGCCGCGATCACGGTGGTCTGATTTTTCTGGATCTGCGCGACCGCTTTGGAATCACCCAGATCACAGTGTCTGATGACCCGGACCTCAATCTACCGGACGTAACTAATCCCTCCAGCAATGGCACTAATGGCTCCAGCACTCTTGAAGTCGCCTCCCAGATTCGCAGCGAGTTCGTTGTCCAGGTGAGCGGCGCCGTGCAAAAACGGCCGCCGGGCTTCGAAAATCCGGAACTGGAGACTGGTGAAGTCGAGGTCATCGCCTCCGACCTCGAAATCCTGAGCGAGGCCCTCACCCCTCCTTTTGTCATCAGCGGCAGTCAGGGTGATGAGGTCGATGAGGCCGTGCGGTTGAAGTATCGCTACCTCGATCTGCGCCGCCCCAAGCTGGCCAGAAACTTGCGCCTGCGGCACGAGATCGTGCGCTTCATTCGAAACTTTTTCTACGATCGGGACTTTCTCGAAGTCGAAACCCCGATCCTGCTCAAAAGCACGCCGGAAGGCGCGCGCGATTTCGTCGTACCCAGCCGCATGAATCCTGGCAGGTTCTACGCGTTGCCCCAGTCCCCCCAGCAGATGAAGCAACTGCTGATGATCGCAGGCGTAGAGCGCTACTTTCAGATCGCGCGCTGCTTCCGTGATGAGGACCTGCGCGCAGACCGCCAGCCCGAGTTCACCCAGCTCGACCTGGAAATGAGCTTCGTCGAGGCCGCCGACGTGATGGCCCTCAACGAAGAGATGCTCATCAGCCTGTCGGCAGAAGTGAGCGACAAGCCTATCCAGCAAGTCCCCTTCCCAGTGCTGACCTACGATCAGGCAATGGCCAAGTACGGCATCGACCGCCCTGATATCCGTTTCGGGCTGGAGCTGTTTGAAGTAACTGATTTTGTGCGCAATAGCGGTTTCGGCGTCTTCAAAAACGCGGCTGCCGCTGGAGGTATCATCAAAGGTATTCGCTACCCGCAAGGCGCGAGTCTGAGCCGCAAAGATATCGACGGCCTGATCGAATACGTGAAACCTTATGGAGCGAAGGGGCTGGCCTGGATTGGCATTACCGGCGAAGCCGACGCCAATGGAAACTATCCGGCCGAGAGCCTGCGCAGCCCAATTACCAAATTCCTGAGCGAGGAAGAGATCGCCGCCATCGTTGCTGGCGCTGCCGCCGACCAGGGAGACCTGATTCTGCTCGTAGCCGACGAACCTGGTGTGACCAATCCTGCGCTCGCCAATCTGCGCCTGGAGATCGGCGCACGCGCCAATCTTATCGATCCCAACCTCCTCGCCTTCTGCTGGGTGGTGGACTTCCCCCTGCTCGAATATGACAGCCAGGAAGATCGCTGGTCGGCTATCCATCATCCCTTCACCAGTGCCCGCGACGAGGATTGGAGCATCCTTGAACAACGCCCCGCCGATGTCAAGGCCAAGGCCTATGATGTCGTCCTCAACGGGTGGGAGATCGGCGGCGGCAGCATCCGCATCCACCGCAGCGAGCAGCAGATGCGAATGTTCCAGCGCCTGGGCCTGAGCGAGTCCGAAGTGGACGAACAGTTCGGCCATATGCTCGAAGCCTTCCAGTATGGTGCCCCTCCCCACGGCGGGATCGCGATGGGAATCGAGCGCGTTGTCGCCCTGTTCGCCGATGCCCAGAGTATTCGTGAGGTGATGGCCTTCCCCAAGACCTCCACCGGTGCCGACCTGCTGCTGGAGGCGCCCAGCCCAGTCGAGGACGATCAGCTGGCCGAACTGCACATCGCCGTCAGGGAGCAGGAAGCGGATCCACAGTAGGAGGATGCTCAGCCCGCTCGTGGAGAGGGGCCTATCTGCCTGGAGCAGCTCCCGCCCTCAGAATTTCGGCTCGTGATAGCGGCTGTGCGTCAAGCGTGTGTTTTAGTCTCTATTGTAACTACTCAGCAGCAGTCTCAACGCATACCAGAACAAGGCAAGCAGAGGTGTTCTCTTCCCTCTCTTGCCTGTTTTTTTGGCGGTCGGCCGCAAGCGGCCTCCCTTGTGCAGGGGCTGCGCCCCCGCAACGCCCCCCTCCAAAACCATGCCTCAGCGACCTTACGCCCTCAGCGCAGCCGTGCCGCTCCAGCAACCTGGCGGCTGCCAACCGGTGCCGCTGTCAGATTTCCTGAATAGCTGCTGCGAAAAAAGGCAGGTCAAGACAGACAAATGATGCGGCTTGCAAGCTGATTTTTCTGCCTGCGACTGGCTGGCAAACTACCAATATTCTTGTTTGGAATCCGATCCCGGATATGCTATAGTTTCCATGCAGCCCTGCAATGCCCGTGATTGGCTAGTTTGAGGGCGAACCAACACCAGAAACAGGGGAGTTTGGCGAAGGTGCGCAGATGTGATAGCCCGCCCGTTGAGGGTTAGGGCAAGACGGAAGCGACCAGCCGGCGCCCACCTACGAACTTCGGTTCGTACCCACTGGATCACACGGCATTGCGGGGTCTCAAAAGCGTCCGGGGTCACCCGGACGCTTTTCTTTTGTCCCTTCTGAAGCCTGTAACTGACAGGCATTTCCATTCGGCCCAAATGCAGCGATCGGACCAAGATCTTATGGAAGTCCAGCGCAACAATTCGACCCGTATATATCCGGTGGACCTGCAGGCCCACAGCAACTGTTCAGACGGTACCGACACGCCGCAGGAGTTGGTCGACAAAGCGGCCGCGCTGGGCATCCGCGTACTGGCGGTGACTGACCACGACAGCGTACTCGGCGTTGCCGACGCCCAGGCCCACGGCGCCGCCGCAGGGGTGCACGTGCTTCCCGCAGTCGAGTTCAGTACCGCTCGCGACCGCGAAAACGACTTTCGAGACTTCGACATCTTGGGATATGGCATCGACCCGACCAACGCAACCCTGGTCGCTACGCTGGAACGCCTCAAGGAAAGCCGCTTTGACCAGAAAACACGCCAGGTAAAGCGGCTTCAGAGCTATGGGCTGCACGTGCCGGTTGACGAAGTACTGGCGCTGGCAGGAGGCGTGCCGGGGCGTCCCCACATCGCCCAAATCGCTCTCAAATACAACCCGCACAAGTTCTCTTCCATTACCGACGTCTTCGAAAAGTACCTCGCGTCCGACGCCCAATACCCTACAAACGTGCCTCGTACCTTCATCCCGGGCGTCATCGACGCAATCGAACTGACACACGCCGCCGGCGGCAAGGCTGTTCTCGCACATCCCGGCATCTATCGGCGCATTCGCAGTCTCGAAGAGTCGCTGTCTCGCCTCGCCGATGTGGGTCTCGATGGTCTTGAAATCCAATATCCCTATGCTGACGAGGGAAGGGACTCAACCGACAGGCCGATTTCCTGTTTTGCCGAGCTGGCGAATCGTTTCGGCCTGTTCTCCACCGGCGGCAGCGACTACCACGGCGACCGCAAACCAAATCGCCTCGGCGAAGCCGGTCTCGAATGGGAAGAATGGGAAAAGCTGCGGGACGAACAAGGATGGTAGCCGGCTACTCCCCCTCTGATCCAGGAGGCCCGCCGCAATCGCCGCGCCCGACCTGGCTGGAAATAAATCTGTCCGCCCTGGCAGGCAATGTAGCCTACCTGAGGCAGCGCATAGGGCCAGGTCGGCTACTGTATGCTGTCGTCAAAGCCAATGCCTATGGCCATGGCGCCGATCTGATCGCTCCTGCCGCTTTGGAGGCCGGCGTCGACCGGCTCGCCGTCGCCGCCGTGAACGAAGCGATTCCCCTGCGTGAGGCCGGCGTGCGCGCGCCAATTCTATTGCTTGGCTACACGCCGCCAGAACTTGCGGAAACTCTGCTGGAGTACAATCTCACCCCAACAATCTATGAAGTCTCCGCCGCCCTCGCATACGCCGAGGCCGCCGCCCGCCTTGGCAGACCGCTGACCGTTCACGTCAAAGTGGACACCGGGATGCACCGCCTGGGGATCGATCTAGCCGAGGCGCCCGATCTATGTTCTCTGCTCTCCCGCAATGCCAGTCTTCACCTGGAGGGCATCTATACGCACTTCAGCACCGCCGATGAAGCTGACAAAACGTACAGCCATGACCAGCTCCATCGCTTCACCACACTGTTGGATCGGCTGGCCCAGGCCGGATGCCGGCCGCCGATTGCACACGCCGCCAATTCCGCCGCCACTTTGGATCTGCCCCAGGCCCATCTGGACGCGGTGCGTTGCGGCATTCTTCTTTACGGCCTCTCACCCAGTGCCGAGGTACCCGCGCCGACCGAAACGCGACCGGTTCTCAGTTGGAAAGCGCGCATCGCTCAGGTGCGCAACCTCACTGACGGTGAACCGGTTTCCTACGGCAACGCCTGGCGTGCCCCCGGTCCGCGGACGGTTGCAGTTGTGCCGGTCGGCTACGCTGACGGCTTTCCCCGCAGTCCCAGGACTTGGCAGCGTCTTCTCATCCGCGGCCGTGAAGCTCCGGTGGTTGGCCGCATCTGCATGGATCATGCCTTCCTTGACGTTACCGAGATCGTGGCCTCCGGAGCTTCTGTTTCACGCGACGACGAGGTCGTTCTGATCGGCAACCAGCAGGATGCTGGCATTTCCGCGGAGGAGGCTGCCGAGCGGCTGGAGACGAACAACTACGAAGTAACCAGCCAGCTAATGGCGCGACTGCCGCGCATAGCAACTGAAGCCTAGGCCCCTATTGGCCTTCAGGGCGCGAACGGACACGGGAAATGGCTGAAACGAGACGAGCCTTGGAGGCCAGAGCCAGGAAGATCTACGAGTTGCTCCTGGAAGAATATGGTATTCCTGAATGGCGGCCCTCCCGCTCAGGTTTCGAGCAGCTCATCCATACGATCCTCAGCGCCAATACCAACGACAACAATTCGGCTAGGGCGTTCGAAACGCTCAAACAACGCTTCGCCGGCGACTGGGACGCAGTGCGCACCGCGCCTCTGGAAGAGGTCAAAGACGCCATCCGCGTCGCCGGGATGTATAACCAGAAAGCGCCCCACATCGTTGAGACGCTGGAGATTCTAAAGCGGGAGGAGGGTGACTACAGTCTGGAACACATCCGCGAAATGGAGGCTGAGGCCGCGCGGTCCTACTTGCAGCGCTTCCCGGGCGTAGGCCACAAGACCGCCAGCATCGTGCTTCTGTTCAGCTACGGTATGGCAGCCTTTCCGGTCGACACCCACGTTCAGCGCCAGACGCAGCGTCTGGGCATCAGCGGCCTGCGGGCTTCCGCGGAGAAGGTCAAAGACGTCTGGGAGGAATCGCTGCCAGGGCAAACCTATTTTGCCCTGCACGTCAACCTCATCCGGCACGGGCGTGAAGTGTGCCGGGCACGCACCCCGCGCTGCACACTTTGCGTTCTGCAGAGTGAATGTGACTACGTGGCGCGGCTTGGCGCCTGGGCGGATAGCCACCCGTGACCAAGGCCGGAGAACGCGAAAAAGCCGCCTGTGTTAACTTCAGGCGGCCTGTCGATGGGCGATCGTCATCAGCGGCCTTGTCTGGCGCTTGGACGATTTCCCTGCTGGTCTTGGCAGTCAGTTATGCCGCAACAGATTTGGAGTGCTGGAGCATTAATCTCTTTTTGCGCCGCGCCGCATTATTGGCATGGATTGCGCCGCGCTGGGCAGCCTTGTCCAACGCCACGGCCGCATCGCGCACCGCCGCGTGCGCTCCGGGATCCCTATCCTCAATGAGCACGCGTGCCTTTTTTACAGCAGTGCGGGCTGCACTGCGATATCCTCGATTACGATCACGACGACGCTCGTCCTGGCCTATACGCTTAGCGGCTGACCTGATATTCGGCATGTAATTCTCCACTGCGGCCACATCAGCCGCACTTTTGATACTCGCTTAACTGATACTTTATGGCGCCATTATAGCAAGCAAATGTGGTCGGAGTCAATCTTGACTAGTGCTGTAGCGCGTATTCCACCTCTCGTTGGGGCCCGCTACCGCGGCAACCACACCTGATTTCGCACCCGAAATGTGGCGCGTTTCCCACACTTGCGATACAGTAGGCGCGAAACCGATTTGCATTTCATACACTAATTCGAGGTCCCCAATGAAGATATCCAAAGTAACGCCGATGGTGTTGGGCACTGAATGGCGCAACCTGACCATCGTCAAAGTCGAGACCGATGACGGACTGGTCGGTGTAGGCGAGTGCCGCGCTCTCAACCGCACTGACGGCGTCCTCGGCTACTTAAGCGAAGCCGCGCCCCGCTACATTCTCGGCGAAGATCCATTCAATGTCGAGGCTCTCGTCGCCCGCATGTTCCGGGAGGACTTTGGACGCGCCGGCGAGATCACCCAGACCGTTACCGCCCTTCTCGAAGTTGCCTGTTGGGACATTATCGGTAAGGCGCTCAACCAGCCAGTTTACAAACTGCTGGGCGGGGCAGTACGGCACCAGATTAAGGGGTACGCCAACGGCTGGTATACAGGGGAAAGGACGCCGGATGAGTTTCACGCCGCCGCCAAAAAGGTATTGGCCAAAGGGTATAAGGCGCTCAAGTTCGATCCATTCGGCGCCGGCTTCTATGAGATGGAGCGAGCCGAAAAGAACTATGTCATTGGCCTGGTCGAAGCTGTTCGCGACGCGGTTGGCCCCGACACAGAAATAATGATCGAGATGCACGGCCGCTTCAACCCAGCCACCGCCGTCGAGTTCGCCCGCGAGCTGGCCCCCTTTAAACCCTCCTGGCTGGAGGAACCGGTGCCGCCCGAAAACCTGGCCGCGCAGAAGAAAGCAGCCGACGCAATCGCGCCCTTAGGCATCCCCGTCGCCACCGGCGAGCGGCTGCACACCATGTATGAGTACCGCGAACTGTTCGAACTCCAGGCCTGCGATATCATCCAGCCCGATATCACGCACTTCGGCGGCATTCTCAATACCAAGAAGTTGGCCGCCTGGGCCGAAGCCTACTACATGCTCATCGCGCCTCACAACGTGGGCGGCACCATCTCGACCGCGGCCGCACTGCATCTGGCAGCCTGCACGCCCAACTTCAAAATCCAGGAGCACTTCAACGACTTCTCCGAAGCCTACGTTAAGAAGGCTGCGCCGGGCAATCCCGAAATCGAAGACGGCTACTTCGCCCTGCCGTCCGGGCCCGGCCTGGGAGTCACGCTCGACGAGGACGTTGTCGCCGCCAATCCTCGCCGCCGCGTTCACTTCAATCTCTTCGCTGAGGATTGGCATCGACGTTCGGCCGAGGTCGACTGACACAGAAAATATAGTGGAGAAAGAGAGAGCGGAAATCCCTCTCTCAATACGCAGTACCTTACACCTAACGAAACCGATGGGAGCTTTCTAAGCAATGTCTTTGCAACCGTTACTGATTAATGGTGAATTTCGCTCTGCCGCCAATCCGACCGGCAGTTACCAGTCTACCAATCCCATGACCGGCGAAAAGCTGCCATGGTCCTTTCCCTACTCTGAATGGGATGACATGGAAGCAGTCTTGCAGGCCGCGGCCGACGCAGTCTCCGAGCTCCGCCGCGCGCCCCGCCAGCTGTTGGCCGACTTTCTAGACACCTACGCCACCCGCATCGAAAAAAGAGCCGAGGCCCTGGTCGAAGCGGCCCATCTTGAGACTGGGCTGCCCGCCCCCACCCGCCTGAATGCAATCGAGCTCCCTCGCACGACTGACCAACTGCGCCAGGCCGCCGCCGCTGTACGCGATCGCTCGTGGACGCAGGCTACGATTGACACCGCGGCCGGCATTCGTTCTCACTACGGCCCGCTGCCCGGAGCCGTTGTTGTGTTTGGGCCCAACAACTTCCCCTTTGCCTTTAATGGCGCCTCCGGCGGAGATTTCGCCGCGGCCATCGCCGCCGGCAGCCCGGTCATCGCCAAAGCGCACTCCAGCCATTCCCGCACCAGCCAACTGCTTGCCGAAGCCGCGTTGGATGCTATCAACGAGACGGGCGCGCCCAAGGGCTTGGTGCAGCTAATCTACCGTTTCAAGCCCGAATACGGGTACGACCTGGTCGCCGACCCCCGTGTAGCCGCCGTCGGGTTCACCGGCAGCCGCGAGGGCGGCATGAGGCTGAAAGAGGTCGCCGACAGGCACGGTAAGCCGATTTACCTGGAGATGTCCAGTATCAACCCGATTTTGTTGCTGCCCGGAGCCATTTCGGAACGAGCGCAAGCCATCGCAGAGGATTTCTTCACCTCTTGCACGATGGGAACGGGCCAGTTCTGTACCAATCCAGGCCTTGTAATGACGATAGCAGGGGATGAAGCTGAAGAGTTCGTGGCCCAGGCAGCCGCCCTCTTTGACGACGGCGCAGCCGGCGTCCTGCTCAATCGCGGCGTCTCCGAGGGCATGGACGAATCGATCCGGATTCTGACCAGCAATGGCGCGAAGGTGGTCGCAGGCGGAGCAGCCGCGGATGCGCCCGGCTACTGCTACCAGAATACACTGTTGACGGTATCCGGAACCGAGTTTCTCGCCAATCCGCATGCCATGCAGACCGAAGCATTTGGTCCTTCCTCCCTGGTCGTAGTGGCACAGGACGCCGACCAGATGGAGCAGATTATCCAATGCTTCGAAGGCAATCTGACCGGCTGCCTCTACACCGACAGCGCCGGCTCAGATGACGAACTGTACGACCGTCTGGCGCCCCAGTTACGCGTCAAAGTCGGGCGGCTTTTGAACGACAAGATGCCCACCGGCGTAGCAGTCACCGCCGCCATGAACCATGGCGGTCCCTTCCCGGCTACCGGTCATCCCGGCTTCACATCAGTCGGCATTCCGGCCAGCATCCGCCGCTTCGCCGCTCTATACAGCTATGACAATGTGCGCCAACATCGTCTTCCACCCGAGCTGAAAGACATAAACCCGACCGGTGACATGTGGCGGCTGGTGGACCAGCAGTGGACGCAGGCCGATATCAACGCATAATTCCGGCAAGAGGCCGACCGGTGCGGTTCGATACTATGCACTCACAAACGTGCACGGGCCGCCCCTATAGCCCGTAGGCCTCCTTTGCCAGTCCGTAGGCCAGCGCGTGGGCCATGGCGAAGGCTTCATCATCATCAATTTGTCCTTCGACCAACAGCCCGGCAAGCCAGTCGCAGGCAACGCGCCGCCACAGTTCATGGCGGGTGGGGATCGAAGCGAAAGCCCGGGTGTCGTCATTGAAGCCGACCGTGTTATAAATGCCGGCCGTTTCCATCACCTGTGCGAAGAAATTCTGCATCCCGTTAATACTGTCGTAAAACCACCATGGCGGGCCGATGCGCAGAATTGGATAGTGGCCGGCCAGCGGGGCAAGCTCCCTGGCGCTGGTGGACTCATCCAGCGTGAACAGAATAAGGCGCAATGATCGATGGGAGCCGAATCGGTCCAGCAGCGGTTTCAGGTTGCGCGTGAAATCGAGTGCATGGGGAATGTCTGCGCCCTTGTCTGCGCCGAATCGCCGGAACACTTCGGCGTTGTGGTTGCGGATCGAGCCAGGATGGAGCTGCATGACCAGCCCGTCTTCGCTGCTCATGCGGGCCATCTCGACCAGCATATGCGCGGTGAAGCGCCGCGCGTCAGCGGCAGAGGCCTTGCCCGCCAGGCCCCGTTGAAAGATTGCGTCGGCTTCGCTGGGCGAGAGCACCTCGGTGAAAGGCGTCTCGGCCGCATGATCGGTGGCGGTCGCGCCCATCTCACTGAAGAAATCGCGGCGTGATTCCAGCGCGGAAATATAGGCCGAGTAATCTCTGATGTCGATACCGGAGACGGCGCACAATAGGTCGATCTGCTCCTTCCAAGCCGGCTGATCGATCCCGTTCACGACCTTGTCGGGACGGAAAGTCGGGTATATGCGCCCGCTCCAATCCGAATCTCGGATCGCTTGGTGATGTTCGAGTGTATCGGTGGCCGCGTCGGTCGTGGTCAGAGCCTCTACCCGAAACTGTTCGTAAAGCTTTCGGGGCGTGAATTCGGGCGCGGCCAGCCGGTCCGCTATCCTGTCATAAAATGATTGGGCGTTCGACGGGGTCAGCTTTTCGGTAATGCCAAATAAATCGTGAAGCTCATCCCGCAGCCATAATCCCGTGGGCGTACCTTGAAACAGGTGATAGTGTTCGGCAAAGGTCTGCCAGATTTTTCGGTGATTCGATTCCACTTTGCTGGCATCCTCTCCTTCATTCACCGCCAGGCCCTGGGCTTCAAGCGAAACGCCTTGCGAGTAGAGCATCCGAAAGACATAATGATCAGGGATCAGGAATAGCTCTGCCGGGGACTCGAAATGATATGTAGCGTCAGCGAACAGCAGCGGATCAACGTGACCGTGCGGACAGATCAAAGGAAGGTCGGCCACACTTTCGAACAAAGTGCGGGCCACTGCCCGCTGTGCACTGTTGCCGCTGAAATATCGATCGGCTCGCTCAGGCATGAATTGGCGTAGAGACGAGTTCACAGAAGTTTCCTTTCGCGCGTTTGGAGTAGTTGCCGCCTGGTTGAACTGACGACGGACAGCATGAAGAACGTATTTCCAGAATTGACTTTTCACTGATTATAGCTGAACTGAACCGCAATCGGCGAGGAGAGAGCGATGCAAAGAGATGGCATCCCGCTACTCGCAACTAACAGTCAGGAGATGGCCATGAGCGTATGGGAGCAGTATTCATTAGCAGGGAAGGTCGCCGTCGTCACCGGCGCCACAGGTGTCCTCGGTGGCGCCATGGCCCATGGACTGGCCGCCGCCGGCGCACGCGTCGCAATCCTGGGACGGCGGGAAGCCAGGGCCCGTGAATTAGCCGAGGAGATCACTGCCGCCGGTAATGAGGCCCTCCCCCTGCCAGCCGATGTCCTGGACGAAGACAGCCTGCAATCCGCCCGTCAGAAACTACTCGAAACCTGGGGCAGAGTGGACATATTGATCAACTCCGCCGGCGGAAATCGGCCTGACGCCACCGTATTCGGCGATCTGACCTTCTTCAATGTCCCGCGCGCCGCGCTCGAAGGCGTCGTCGGCCTCAACTTCACCGGGACAGTACTGCCAATTCAAATCTTCGGCGAATCGATGGCCGAGCAGGGCAAAGGCTCGATTATCAACATCTCCTCGATGGCCGCCCAAAAAGTGCTCACCCGCGTCATGGGCTATTCTGCAGCCAAGGCCGCCGTCGACAACCTGACTCGCTGGCTGGCCGTGGACCTGGCCCAGAAGCACGGCGCAGGTATGAGAGTAAACGCCATTGCGCCCGGCTTCTTCATCGGCGAGCAAAACCGTGCATTACTGATCGACGTGGACGCCGCCGCAGACGGGCAGGATCCGCCTCCTCTGACTGAACGCGGCCAGCAAATTGTCGATCATACCCCCATGGGACGGTTCGGCGAGCCCGATGAACTGGTTGGCGCCGCAGTTTGGCTTGCTAGCGACGCCTCGCGCTTCGTCACCGGCATTGTCGTACCGGTAGATGGGGGATTCTCCGCTTCCAGCGGCATCTGACGCACGGAAGACTGTTACACTGCTAGCGGCTGGGAAGCACAACCAACCACTTCCCGTCCATCCTTCTTTCAATGCTATTTTTTTGCCCGGCCCGTTGAACGACTGTATATTGATTTCACTGTGAAAAAAACTAGCTGATAGCCAAAGATCCATTTCCTATCATTAGCAAAAAAGGGCGAGACGTCCGACAGTCCAAGGAGTACAAATGAGCGATACCGAATCCACTACGCCGGGCAAGGACTTCATTCGCGAGGCGATTGCGGATGACATCGCCAACGACCGCTTTGACGGCCGCTTTCAAACCCGCTTCCCGCCAGAGCCCAACGGCTATCTTCACATTGGGCATGCCAAGGCTATCGGACTGAATTTCGAGGTGGCCGCGGAGTTCGACGGCCACTGCAATCTGCGCTTCGACGACACCAACCCACTCAAAGAAGAGCAGGAGTTTGTGGAGGCGCAGCTGAAGGATATCCGGTGGCTGGGCTACGAGCCGGCAAGCGTCCTCTACGCTTCCGACTACTTCGGCCAGCTGTATGAGTGGGCCTTACAATTGATCGAAGCTGGCCGCGCCTACGTTGACGATCTGAGCCAGGAAGAGATGCGAGCCCACCGCGGCACCTTAACCGAACCGGGCATGAATAGCCCATATCGCGATCGGTCTGTTGCCGAAAACGCAGATCTGTTCAAACGCATGAAGGCGGGCGAATTTCCCGATGGCGCGAGAGTCCTGAGGGCCAAGATCGATATGAGTTCGCCCAACATCAATTTGCGCGACCCTGTGTTGTACCGCATTCGCCATACAGAGCACCAACGCACTGGCGACGCATGGTGTATTTACCCAATGTACGACTGGGCCCACGGCCAGTCCGACTCGATCGAAGGGGTTACCCATTCCCTTTGCTCATTGGAATACCTGAATCATCGCCCCTTGTACGACTGGTACCTGGACGCGCTGGGAGTATACCATCCTCGCCAAATTGAGTTCGCCAAATTAGAGTTTACTTACACGGTGACCAGCAAGAGGCGCCTGATGCGTCTTGTCGAAGAAGGCTACGTTAACGGTTGGGATGACCCCCGCATGCCCACGCTCGCCGGTCAGCGGCGAAAGGGCGTGCCGGCCAAGGCGCTGCGCGATCTCTGTCAACACGTCGGCGTCGCCCGCACCAACAGTACCGTCGAGATCGAACTGTTGGAGCATTTCATCCGCCAGGAGTTGAACCTCACCGCCAATCGCGTGATGGGTGTACTCGATCCCTTGCCTGTCGTGATTACGAACTTTCCCGAAGGCGAAACCGAATGGCTGGATGCAGTAAACAACCCTGAGGACGAAAGCGCGGGCAGCCGTCCCGTCCCCTTCAGCCGTAATCTGTATATCGAACGGGACGATTTCATGGAGGACCCGCCGCGCAAGTTCTTCCGCATGGCGCCCGGCCGTGAGGTGCGACTGCGATGGGGATTCTTCGTCCGCTGCGAAGAAGTCATCAAGAATGACCAGGGCGAAGTCGTGGCATTGCATTGCACATACGATCCGGAAACCAAGGGCGGTTACGCGCCAGACGGCCGCAAAGTACGCGGTACCATCCACTGGGTAAGCGCCGATCACGCAGTACCAGCCGATGTGCGCCTCTACGATCGTCTGTTCAGTGCGGAGGATCCCTACGACGTGCCGGAAGGCGAAGACTTCATCGCCACCCTGTCACCCAAGTCGCTGACTGTCCTCGACAGCGTGCAACTGGAACCTGGCGCCCAAGACCTGGCTGTCGGCCAGACCGTCCAGTTCGAGCGCAAAGGCTACTTCTGTCTCGATCCGGACAGTTCCGGCGACCGGCTCATCTTTAACCGCACAATAACGTTGCGCGACTCATGGGCGAGAATGCAAAAACCTAAGCAAGGGCAGAGGGGCAGAAAAGCGAGAAGCAAAGTTGGGGCGAAGGCGGGTAACTAAACGTTGGGAACAGGTTTCATCGATTCGGATGTCACCCAAATAGAGTTGCAGTCCGAATCTTCATTTCCTGCCTCTGACCTGTCCAATGCCCCGCCAAATGTGCGCCAGTCAACGGCGCTTTACCGGCAGCGGCACCAATATGTGACCTTCTTCCAGCGAGCCGTAGCGCTTTGCCGCTCTCGGCCCGTGCCGCCAGAGGAAGGAGGCTATATAGGCGCAGGTTACCGCGTCAAGCGTATCCTCGTAAGCTTGCAAGGCAGCCCCGCGCATGCCGGTCACATCGACTCCAGTGAGCAGCTTCTTAGTCCTGCGCAGCGGCGGATCGGCCTTGCGCAAACCCCGCAACAGAGATTGGTAACGATTAAATTCCGGCCACCGTTCCTCATAGGAACGCCCGCGCCCGCGCTTGTACCGGAGGATGCTGTCCAGGTTAAACAGGCTGACCAAGGCCGGATGAGGATAGACCTCGCAAACCAGCCGCGCCTTCGTCCGCCGCGGAATTACGTCGGACGCATGAAATTTGAAACGCTCGGACAGAGCAGAGGTCAATGCTTCCCCGCGCACTACCCCGTCGCGGGCAAGCAGTCGTCTGTTGGCAGGATACGCACCAGCGTGAAAGCGCTGCCAATCCGCCGACAGCGCACGGTCACACGGCCTAATGCCAGTCTCATTTGGTACTCGCAGCGGCGCGTCCACTGCAACAATTGACCCATTGCGACGCGAAAGATGGTCGCCAATAAAGTCGACGACCTCCGACAACCTGCCCAGACCGCCCTTATGGGCGACCAACCGCCCATTTCGGATCACTGCAACGCCTGACGGGTTGCGGTCGCTCCAGGCAAGATCGATCCCAATAAAGGAGGGCTTTCCTCGCTTCTTTGCCATAGAGGACCTCCTCAAAGTTTGCTGCCCGTTCCTTAATTAGCGATAGAGGAACGAAAATCTCTCGTCGTGAGGACCTGACTGAACAGGGACCAGCCAATTCCCCGTGCCAGCGCGAAACGGACTATCTTTACCCGTCGCGGCGTAGACAGACTTTCTCCACCGTCACCTCATCCAGGTAAGCCGCGTCGATAAGCGCTCCGTGTCCCGGGCCATTTGGCACAGTCAAAGTACTGTTGCTGTTGAGCGAGAATGGATTGGTGACAATATCCCGTTCAAAATAGCGGTCGTTGGCGCTGATGTCCCCCGGTAACGTGAAGTTGGGCAGGCTTGCCAACGCCACGCTGATGGCCCGTCCGATCCCAGTTTCCAGCATCCCACCATGCCAGACCGGAATGCCCGCGGCCTGACACATATCATGGACCGCGACCGAATCGGCCAGCCCGCCGATTCGGGAAGGCTTGATGTTTATTACCCCGCACGCATTTAACTCCAGGGCCCAGCGGGCGTGATCCGTGGATACGATACTCTCGTCGAGGCAGACTGGCGTTTCGATCAACTTGGCCAACTTCGCGTGATCAAAGATGTCGTCGTGGTCAAGCGGCTGTTCGTTCAGCAACAGGTCGAATTGGTCCAGCTGTCGCAGATGGTCGGCGTCTTCCAAGTGGTAGATACTGTTGCCATCCACCTGCAGCAACAGGTCCGGCCAGCGCTCACGCACCGCCTGTGTCGGCTCGACATCCCATCCAGGCTTGATCTTCAGTTTGACACGCTGGTAGCCGTCCTCCAGGTATCCTTCCACCGTCCCGAGCAAGGCCTCAGTGTCTGCTTGGATCGGTACGCTCACGCCCACAGCCACCTCCTCCCGCGTGCCGCCCAGGAGGTTGGCAAGAGAATCATTCTGCGCGCGCGCAAACAGGTCCCATACCGCGAATTCGAGCCCTGCCTTGGCCATGCGGTTGGCGCGCACCCTCTTGAAGACCCCGCGCACATCCTCAGGCGCGGAGAGTTCTGCCTCCAGCAGCATCGGCCCCAGAAATTCCTTCTGCACGATCAATGCCGTATGGAACGTCTCCTCGTTGTACCAGGGACCATCGCTGACTGGCGATTCGCCCCAGCCCGTAACCCCGTCAGCGTCCACGCGCACAATGACCGCATCGCTTCCTTCGTGCCGCCATCCGCTGGTCTCAAAAGGGCGAACGTACGGCATATGGATTCGCCGGAGTTCGATTCGCTCGATTTTCATTTCTGCTTTCCTGTATTTGCACTCCGCCGATTGTACAAAAGTAGATCGGAGAAAGCCGCGTGGTCTTGCCGAAGTTTGTCGGCAACGAAGAGATTCCACTTCGACAATGGTTTCGAAAGGGAATGCACCATCTGCCTGGCCGTGCTGGCAAAAGGATCAAGGCCGTCAAGGCAAGACGCGACGATCAACCGGGGCGCGCTGATGATGGGGAATGTACCTGCAGGCACGAATCTTTCTCGCCCTGGAAAAGGGGGGCCAGCGAGAATCGCGAGTATCGAGGTGGCCCGCCCGTCCTGAATCGCCTGAAACCTTCGCGTAGTCAATCGAAGGCCAGAATCGTATAGGCGGGCCACCTACTTTGGGTCGCCCAAAAGAACAATCGCCTAGGCCGCGTATACACAGTCCACTTGGCGCTTGCTTGCTGCAGATTCCAGGATTGCGTCGCAGATTACAGAGTTACGATAACCATCGACGAAATCCGCACCAATGGGAGACACCGCGCCATCGTTTACAATGCAGTCCAATAGATGGGTAATTTCATGCACAAAGGTATGTTCCCAGCCAATGATATGGCCTTGGGGCCACCAGTTTTCCCACCATGGATGGGAAGGTTCCGAAACAAGCACGTTGCGGAATCCCTGGGCTTCTTCTGGCTCGTCGCCAACCCAGAAAATCTCCAACTCGTTCAGCCGTTCCAGATTGAAGACAATGCTGGCCTTCTCCGCGTTGATCTCAAGGCGCTGGCCGTTCTTGCGCCCGGCGGCAAAGCGGCTGGCCTCCACCGTGCCAATCGCGCCGTTATCAAACTCCAGCAGTGCCGTGAATGCGTCGTCCACATCCACTTTACCCATCGTGCCGTCGTCCCACGGCCGTTCCTCGATAAACGTGCGAGTCATTCCCGAGACACTATTGACCTCGCCTACCAGATAGCGGGCCAGATCGATAATGTGCGCCCCCAGATCTCCCAGCGCGCCGCTTCCCGCTGCCGACTTCTGCAGCCGCCAAATCATCGGCAGATTGTAGTGGGCCATCACCCATTCCTGCAGATAAACCGCCCGAAAATGGTAGATCTTACCCAGCAGGCCGGAATCCACCAGTTTACGAATCTGGCGAATCGCTGGCACAAATCGATAGTTGAAGGCCACCATGTTCTTTACCCCTGCCTTCTGCACCGCTTCCAGCATCATCAGCGATTCATCCGCTGTCCGTGCCAGCGGCTTCTCGCACAGAATGTGCTTTCCTCTCTCGGCCGCGAGGATGCACGGATCGGCATGGGTATCATTCGGCCCGCCGTTGTCGAAAAGCTGGATGTCATCGTTATCAAGCATCGCCCGCCAGTCGGTATAGTAACCTTCGTAACCGTACCGTTTGGCAGCCTCCGCCACAGCCTGCTCATCGCGTCCTGCGATTCCTACCAGCCGCGGTATGGCCGGCGGCGGGTACATCATATGGGCGATATTCAACATCGCATGGCTGTGAGCCTTGCCCATGAAAGCATAGCCCAGCATCCCGATACCGATTTCCGGGGCGTCGCCTTCGGCCCGCGCCCCAGCCATCGAAGTGAATCCGGATCCTTCACTCATAGTTCAGTCCCTCTTATAGTCTTGGTTTCTGGCATGATATGGTCCACCGCCGGCGGGCGCGTTGCCCGATCCCGCCAAACCGCCTTCTATTCGGCAAATGCCGCGTCAAAAGCAATATCAGACGGTGCGAAGTCGATCTTGCGGGTGTAGGCACACGACTCGGTTGCGCCGTGTTCACGGTCCATGCCCGCGTCCTCCCATTCAATCGAAAGGGGGCCGTTATAGCCAATATCGTTCAGCGCCCGCATTATCGATTCGAAATCGATCCTGCCGCGTCCAACTGAGCGAAAATCCCAGTAGCGCCGGTGGTCGCCAAATTCGGCATGACCGCCAAAGACACCGGCCTCTTGGCCTGCGTCCGACCAGCCCACGTCCTTCATATGAACATGAAAAATCCGATCGGCGAATTTGCGGATGAACGCAACGTAATCCACGCCCTGGTAGCCGAAGTGACTGGGATCGTAGTTAAATCCGAAAGCCTCGTGGCCATCGAGGGCGTCGATTGCATTCTGAGCGCTAAAGATGTCGAAAGCAATCTCTGTCGGGTGCACCTCTAAACCGAATTTCACTCCATTCTCGCTGAAAACATCCAGAATGGGAGTCCACAACTCCGCAAAGAGGGCCAAGCCCTTTTCCAGGAAGTCGGGCGGGTTTGGCGGAAAGGAATAGACCATATTCCAAATCGGCGAACCGGTGAAACCGGGCACAACCTTCACACCGAATTTGGCCGCCGCGCGCGCAGTATTTTTCATCTCCTCCGCTGCGCGGGCGCGCACTCCATCTTCTGTGCCGTCGCCCCAAATGCGCGGATCCAGAATGCTTTCGTGGCGCTCGTCGATGCGGTCTGCAACGGCTTGACCGACCAAATGATTGCTGATCGCAAAACACTGCAGTCCGTGCTTGTTCAAGGTGTCCCAGCGTCCCTGCACATAGCTGTCATCTTCCAGGGCCTTGTCAACCTCAAAATGGTCGCCCCAGCAGGCAAGCTCCAGACCATCATACCCGAATGATTTGGCCTTCTCACAGATGGTTTCGAAGGGCAGATCCGCCCACTGACCTGTGAAGAGCGTTACTGGTCGCGGCATGAATTCCTCCTTGACTTTGTTGAAATGGTTGGATTTCCCAATTGGGAGATTTGATTCTACTAATCGCTTCACGAACGTGGCGATTTCGCAACTAGACGTAGTATTACGGGATTTCTCTATCGCGTTTCTGCTTCACGACTTGGGGGCGGCGTTTACGCCATTCACTCTCGAATTGCACTTCTTTCCGGCTTGCCCGTCGCACCGGGGGGAGGTCGGAGCCGAAAACATGAAAATGCCGCATCCCCAGCCGTCAAAGATTTGCCTACTATACAACCATCGTTCTGAAATGGCAATCCAGACCGGGCCCCCAAAGCACCCGATTTTTCTGGAAGCAATCTGTCGCCAGATCCAGGATAATCCAGACATGCTGAACGACAGGGCCAAGGATGAAAGGAGGGTCTAGTTGCCGCATGACCATCCACAAAGTTTGCCAAGGGTACAACCCGAATGCACATCAGAAAGGGCTGGGCTCGGCAGATCAAACCCTTTGGTTATCGCGGGGCCCTGCTGTCTCTTGAAAAACCGTGGGGTGACAATGGCTAACGAAAAGCCCGTGCAAATTTAACCGTCGCCGCCGGACCAGATGAAGCTACGTACTTCGCCAGGAGAGCTGGCTCCTTCGATGCTGCGCTCTCCTTCCGGGCCCGTCAGCACACGCACGACCGAGGTCTGCCATCTGTAGGTGACGTCCCGATCAGGTGGCGGCGCCCACTGGCTCAGTAGGCGATAGCTGGTCGCCTTTGTCCAAACAGGGGGCGGCAATTCAAATAGCCCCTCCAACGGCCAGATGTAGAGGACGTACCATTCATTTTCTTCCAGCAGGCCACCGCTCAACCAGCGGAACAGCACATCTTCAGAATGGGGAATACTATCGCTATCATCCGGACCAAGAAGCTGGAGAGGCAGGTACATCTCGCCAGAATTCTGGTTTTGCCGCGCAGGAGTGGATTGGCTGGTTGCCAGAATCGTGGAAGGCACGCCGGAAACAGGCAACTGCAATTCCTGGTCGGGTCGGATGATATCGTTCGGCCCAATGCCATTCGCCTCCTGAATCGCTGCAACAGTCGTGCCGAAGCGTATGGCAATCGAAATGACGGTATCGCCAGGTCTGACTATATAACTAAATACAGTGGAGATAGTCGGCGCGCTGCTACTGCTCCCATTTTCAGAGATCGATGCAGGAATGGGGATAAGCAGAACATCGCCTGCGCGGATCAGCGTGCCCGTCAGATCGTTGGCCGTCTGGATATCCTCGACCGTCACTCCATACCTGCCGGCAATTCCGAGCAGAGTTTCTCCAGTCTGTACAGTGTGGCGTCCAACAGAGGCACCTGGCTGCTGCCCATCAGTACCCGTTGTCGGCTGAGCGCCCGCGGTCTGAAGCGGGGTTACACGAGTAGCGACTTGTGAATCGCTGGGGAAGGGAATATTAACGCCAAGGCTGCCGAACTGCCACCAGCCAACCACGACCGCCAGCAGCGCCAGCGCCAGCACCGCATCCCGTAGATTGAGACGCGCCGGCCTTGACCTGGAACTTTCGGTCAACTCATGGCCGCAGAAATAACAGGTCTCAGCATTTTGGGCGACGCGCGAACCGCAATTCGAACAGCGGCGGCCTGTTGGTATGAATGAACGCGCACCCTGTGTCATAGAAGATTAAAAGGTAAGTACTTCCGTTGTGTCCGAAGATCGCAGTATAGCACGTGTCCCTAGACTGCAGGAACATCCCGATTCCGATAGCGCCAACTGTTCTTGACGGGTTGCGGTCGGTGGTCGCAAAAAGCTTACGACGGCGAGAAAACGATCTTCACTCCTTCGCGGCGTTCAAACAGATCGAAAGCCTCTTGCCATTCCTCAAGCGGGAGTCGGTGGCTGATCAACGGAGCCGTCTGAAGCTGGCCAGACTGCAGAAGCGATAGAGTCTTGCGCCAGGAACTGGCAACAGTGGCGAATGTCCCCTGTACCTGTAACTCCTTGATGCAGACCTGCTCAAGATCCCAGAGGACCGGCTTACCGAAAAGGCCAACCTGTACATAGCGACCTCTGTGCCGCACCAAATCCAAAGCTGTCTGTGCCCCCGGCCCTGCACCGGAGCACTCAAAGGCAATATCCGCGCCCTGGCCGTCCGTGCGCTCCGCAACTGAGTTCTGAAGATCATCCCTGCCCACAACCAGGACCTCGTCCGCGCCCAGTTGCCTCGCCAGGTCCAGGCGCGCCTCATCTGTATCTGTACCTATTGCCAGCGCCTGCGCCCCTGCGGCCTTTACCACCTGCAGCATCATCAGGCCAATCGCTCCTGGGCCGGTTATTACTGCCACATCACTAGGCTCGACCTTGGAATTCTCCAGCGCATGGACACAGCAGGCCAACGGCTCCGTCAGCGAGCCCGCCCACTCGTCAACGCCCTCCGGCAACAGGTGCACCGAACGTTCAGGCACAAGCACGTAGCGGGCAAAGGCTCCATTTACGCCGCTGCCTATCGACGACCGCTGGGAGCAGTGATACGGCATTCCTGCCCGGCAATACGGGCAGAAACCGCAGAGGCTGAAATTGGGTTCACAAGTGACTGAATCGCCGGTGGCACAGCGCGTAACATCGCTTGCCGCGTCCACAACTTTCCCTGCGACCTCGTGCCCCATAATAACAGGCGGCCGGCAAGGATACTCGTCATGGTATATATGGACATCAGTGCCGCACAGCCCGGCCGCCGTCACCTCAACTATAAGATGCCCTGGAATAGCAGTTGGTTCGGGCGCCTCGAGCAGGCCGACTTGGCCAACGCCCGGACGTAATTTAGCTACACCTTTCATTCAAGACTGCTCCTGTGTAGTAGGTCGCACCGCCCTGCAACCTGAGACTTGCCAAATCTGAGTTGAACCGGTCAGGAATACGCTTTATCCCCGCCCAGACCTGTGTGCACGGAAGCGCTGTTATTCGAGAGCAGAGTAGATGACAGGGTTCAGCGGCGTGTCGATCGGTTCGCCTACTTGCGCCCCCGGCAGCCAGCGATCCCAGTCTCTCTGCTGATTTTCATTCTTTGGCGGCGCAACCTGCATCCCGTCTTCCATATAGATGATCGTCATCACCGCTCTCATCTGATCGCTCCGGTTGGGCCCCGCCCGATGAAATGTCCAGCCGGAATGAAAGCTGACCTCCCCCAACGCAAAAGGAGACACGCATTTCGGATAGTCATTCAAAGTGCGGCCAATCTTCTGTTCACTTTCATCGCTGATAGAAAGGCCCCGGTTCTGCAGCAGCTTATGGCTGCCGATGCAAAACGAAAGCGGTCCCATCTCCACCGGGACCTCCTGCAAAGGAATCCACGCGGTGACTGTGTTGTCGTTCGCCAATGGCCAGTAGAACTGGTCCACGTGCCACGGCGTGAAACCGCCGCCCGGCTCTTTGTATAGTGCTTGATCGTGATACATGCGTACACCATTAACGCCCATCAACTCGGCCGCAATCTTCCCCAGGCGCCGGCACAGCACAAACGTCTTCACCTTTTCGCTGTGCTCCCAAAGGTTCGGAACTTGCAGGAACGCTTTGCCATAAGTGTTCCGCTCAGCCAGCGCTAGTGTCTGGCGGTTTAACGCATAGACCATCCGTGTGAATTCAGAGCCGTATTCGGCAAGCACCTCCTGCGAAAGAACATTCGGCAGTTTTACGAAGCCGTCGCGACGGTAGGCGCCGATCTGTTCGTCTGTAAGAGGATAGTCGACATTCAGCTCGTCCATGTCGTAATTCCTTCGCAATACCCGTTGGCTTTGAATGGTCGCGCTGCGCTGGGCGGAGAGGACGTCGCTGAGCGATCTCGTATCCCTGCGCAGACGCATTTTCTGGTCCCACAAGTTAACGCAGTTCCCCCTTTCGATTATAACTGAAACTGGGACAAAAGGCATCCACTCTGAAAAAAAGCTGCGGTCGAGTTGCAAAGCGTATATAATCGCTTATAAGCCAATCGGTATTGGCTAAAGGTGGGCAACGTCTGTTTTGGCCCGGCTGGACTGTGCTTAGCGCTTTTGCAGCCCCTCGAGTCGAATTCGGGCTGGCGCTAACCAAGACTGCCCTCACTCGGAAGGTTTCGTTCCTTTTGCCTCCTGGCCTAAGGGGAATCTCATGAATCACACCGCTTACATTGCGCTAGGCAGCAACATCGGCGACCGCGTCGCCTATCTGCATACCGCCTTGGATGCATTGTCTTCTTATTCTACCGTACTGGAAACATCCCATCTCTACGAAACAGACCCGATGCTGGTGACGGATCAGCCCCTCTTCCTGAACGCCGTCTGCAAAGTCTCCACACAACTTACCCCTTCTGAACTTCTGCGAGCAGTCAAACAGACGGAAGACTCTCTCGGCAGGACGAAATCGATCCGCTATGGTCCGCGCGTCATCGATCTTGACATACTCTTCTATGACGACGCTATCATCGACACACCCGATCTAACGGTTCCCCACGTGGGTGTCCCGGCACGTGACTTCGTGCTGGCTCCCCTCTTGGATCTGGACGCCGGCCTGCATCATCCTCGCCTGGAACTCAGCGTACAGGAGCTCTGGAAAAGACTGAACAAGCAGCTCCCGCCGCGGGTGATGCCAATCGGAAAGAGGATGTGGCATTGGGGCCAGTGTGTCCGTGTGATGGGCATACTCAATATAACGCCCGATTCGTTTTCCGGTGACGGGCTTGCCGCTGCGCAGGACCCGGTTGCGGCCGCAGTGACGCTGGCGAAGGAGTTCGTTGCCGACGGTGCCGATATTCTGGATATAGGCGGCTATTCCACGCGACCCGGGCATACCAATCTTTCTATCGAAGAGGAGATCATGCGTGTCGTGCCGGTCTTCAACGCGCTGCGCGACGTTGTCGACGTCCCACTGTCAATCGATACCTTCCGCGTCGAAGTCGCTGAGGCCGCCCTCGACGCCGGAGCCACCTGGCTGAATGATGTATCGGGTTTGCGCGCGGCCAACCAGGACAGCAACTCGATGGCTGCGCTGGCGGCCCGCAGTCGGGTCCCCCTTGTTCTCATGCATAACCGCGCGCCGCTGCTTTCCGGCCGGCCGGTTGACGGTGAGCATAGCAGCCCCCCGTCTATGCCAGGCAAGGCGCCGCATGACGTGGTGGCGGAGGTGAGCCGGGATCTATCCGCAGCGCTGGAAATAGCCCGGCGCGACCGCGTTCCTCGCTGGCATCGGATCATCGATCCGGGCATCGGTTTCGGCAAGACGCCCGCACAGCACGCCACCCTCATCGCCCGCCTCGATGAACTGCAGGCCCTTGGCTATCCACTACTGTTCGGCAGCTCGCGCAAAGGTTTTCTGGGCAAAATGGCCGGCGGCGCCGCAGTTGATGACCGCCTGCCCGCGACAATAGCCGCCAATACAATGGCGGTGGAACGCGGTGCGCAAATCGTGCGCGTCCACGACGTGCGCGAAAATGTCCAGGCAATCCGGGTCGTCAACGCGATTTTGAGCGGGTTCACGGAAAGCGAGTGACCTCCATCCAATTAAGCTCAGGAGTTGCAAAGCCATGCGATATCCTCTGACCTTGACAAACCTCGGCGGCGGTATCGCCATCGTTTTCGGCGGTGGAATCGTCGGCGAGCGCAAGGTGCGAAGCCTGCTCGCGGCCGGCGTCCAAGTGCGCCTGATCAGCCCGTCCGCCACCAGACAACTGACAGCTTGGGCCGAAGGCGGCGAGCTCGAGTGGACCCAAAGGCCATACCAGGACGGAGATCTGGCCGACGCCGGGCTCGTCTTCGCTGCAACAAACGTCCGCGCAGTTAATCATGAAATCGCAGCGGCCGCCCACAAACAGGGACTTCTGGTAAACGTGGCCGACTCGCCGGCCGAAGGAAACTTTCATTCGCCCGCGGTCATGCGCCGGGACGATCTCATCGTCTCCGTGAGCACGAATTCAGGCCGTCCCCGCCGTGCCACTGCTGCCCGGGATCGTATCGCCGCACTGCTGGAGACGGAAGAATAATGTCGAATTCGTGTGAAAGGCGCGACTGCCCAAGGGGCTGCCCTCCTTCACCCAAGGGCCGGATTCCATGACTGGCAAAGCATATCTGGTGGGCGCGGGGCCAGGGCGAGCCGACCTTATCACAGTTAGGGGTCTGGCGCTGCTGCGAACCGCCGACGTCGTGATCTACGACCGTCTTGTCGCCCAGGAGCTTCTGCAAGAGATCCGCCCGCATGCAGAGCGCATTTTCGTCGGCAAACAGGGCCACCGGCCCCGAACCATGCCGCAGTCTGACATAAACGCGCTCCTGGTAGACCGCGTTAGAAACGGACTTCAAGTCGTTCGCTTGAAAGGGGGCGACAGTTTCGTCTTCGGCCGCGGCGGGGAGGAGTGTCTGGCCCTTGCCTCAGAGGGACTGGCCTTTGAAATTGTCCCCGGCGTCAGCGCGGCCGTCGCCGCGCCCGCCTACGCCGGCATTCCGGTCACGCACCGCGGTCTGGCGAGCGCATTTACCGTTGTTGCCGGCTATGAAGATCCAGCCAAAGAAGGGTCCAATGTCGACTGGGCCCTACTGGCAGGGACCCCTACCTTGATTGTCTTGATGGGCGTTCGTTCTGCCGCTAGGATTTGCGAGGCTCTGACCGAGCACGGGCGCGATCCACACTCTCCCGCCGCCGCCATTGCAAGCGCCGCCACCATCCATCAAAAGGTTGCAAGCTCAACCGTGGCTGGCCTGCCGCAGGCCATGGCGTTAGCTGAAATTCATGCCCCCGCCGTGCTCGTGTTCGGCGACGTTGTCCATCTCCAAGACCAGCTCGGTTGGTTCATGCCTGAAGAAGGTGGCGGCGGTTTCCTATCCCTTGATCAGCCTGAACCGTGAACTGCGCAATTGGCCGGTGTCGTGGATCCTTTGCATGAGGTCAATGGCGGCTACTTTCGAGGAGGTTGTCTCTAAACACTGACGGAGGTTACATCCAGCGCTCTGCCGATTGTTGCCGGCACTCCCGCGGCTGCCAACTCCAGCGCGCTGTTTGCCCCTGCGACCCAGTGGCCAATGATCATGACGGCCCCACGCACCAGGTCATCCTGGACTGGCTCTAACTGTATGGTGCACACCGGTCATTTACGTCGCGGCCCAGAACCAGATGGCCAGATCCGGGATGCCGCCTCTTGGAGTCTCCAGAAGGAATCCCCTCAAAGCTAACCAATCTCGACCATCCGCTGCACCGATCGCGCCGCCTTGACCAGGATCTCTTCAGGAACCCTTATTTCGTACTGCATCTTCTCCAGCGCCGCCAAAGTATCTTCCATCGTAATCTGGCCCATGTGCGGGCAGCGCACAGAACAAAGCCGCAGCATCTCCTTGTCCGGGTTGGCGCCGATGATATTGTCCCCCATAGAGCATTCTGTCAATAGCAGATAGCGGGGCGCGTCAGACTGTTCGACATGACGAATCATCGCTGACGTGCTTCCCGTGAAGTCTGATTCCGCAACCACTTCCGGACTGCACTCCGGGTGCGACAGAACTGCAACATCCGGGAACTCCGCGCGCACACGCCGGATGTCGTCGACGGTGAACTTGTCGTGAACCTCGCATCGGCCATGCCAACCGATCAGGTCGAACGCCTCCGTCTGCAGTGGGATGACCGGAAGACCAGTCTCCACGTCGAGTTGGCCCGAAGCAGGAAGATCCATTGAGATATCCGCAGACTTGCCCGCGTGCGCCCGCCCCGACCCGGCCCCGACTGCCGACGGAATGATTATCTGTTTGCCCGTCTCCTCGGCGACGTTCTTTGCCAGGAATTCGTCGGGCAGAAAAATAACCTGGTCTGAGTCCAGGGAGTTGACCACCGCCACCGCGTTTCCGCTCGTGCAGCATATATCCGTCTCCGCCTTCACATCGGCATAGGTATTCACGTACGTTACCACCGGCACCCCAGGGAACTGCTCCTTCAGGCCGCGTACATCCTCTGCAGTGATGCTTGCGGCGAGCGAGCAACCAGCCTTTTCAGCAGGAAGCAGAACGGTCTTGTCCGGACTGAGAATCTTGGCCGTCTCCGCCATGAACTCCACGCCGCAGAAGACGATCACGTCCCTATCGGTCTGCGCCGCCATCCGGCTGAGATAGAGCGAGTCGCCAACAAAGTCCGGGATCGAATGGAAAAGAGCCGCCTCCATGTAATTGTGACCGAGAATAACCGCATTGCGTTCCTTCTTCAGGCTGTTAATCTGCGCGGCCAGTTCCGCCTTGATGCGCAATTCCACATCCAGAACCACATTGCGAAGCTTGCGCGCAAGTGCTTCATACATCAGCTTGGCATCCGTGACTTCTGCCAAAGGTGTCGTCAGAGTTGATGCTGTCATCATTTCATCCTCGTGCTTCAGAATTATGTCTTGCAGATGGCGACTGTCCTCAAAATCGGACCACTACCCACCCATCTCCAAATCGAAACTGATATCCAACGCCGAAACCGAGTGGGTCAGCGCGCCAACCGAAATGAAATCTACGCCGCTCGCAGCAATAGCCGCGACATTTTCCAGATTTACGCCGCCGGAGGCTTCAAGAGAAGCCCGGCCTGCGGTAACCTTAACCGACTCACTGACCTGTTCCGGCGTCATGTTGTCGAGCAAAATGCGGTCTACGCCGAGCGAGAGCGCCTCACGCAACTGTATCAGATCTGCGACCTCAACTTCAATTTCCACTCCTTGGTACTGGTCGCGTATCCCCTGCACAGCCGCCGAAATCCCCCCCGCCGCCGCAATGTGATTGTCCTTGACGAGTGCCATATCGAACAGCCCAAACCGGTGATTACTCCCACCACCCAGCGCCACCGCCCTCTTGTCAAACAGGCGCAGCCCCGGCGCAGTCTTGCGCGTGTCCAAAATGACGGCTCCAGTGCCCTGCACCGCCTCAACAAACCGCCTGGTCAACGTGGCGATGCCCGACATCCGCTGCGCGAAATTCAGTGCTACCCTCTCAGCCGTCAACAGAACCTGCGCAGGCCCCGCAGCATGGGCAACCACCGTTCCCACCTCCACCCATGTCCCTTCTTCTACGCACCTGTATAACGGGATATGACCGCACACTCCTTCCGTTTCGGATAGCCTCGCTCCACTTGCGCCATCCTTAGCAGAAGGTCTATCCCAACCAGGTGTCTGAAGTTCTTTCTCAACTAAATCGTAAGTGAGTCCAACTATGTCCAACCCTGCAATGATACCTGAAGACTTCGCCAAAAATCGTCCTCGGGCCTGCGTTTCCGCGGGAATCGTCGCAAGAGTCGTTACGTCGCCGCCGCCTATGTCCTCCTCCAAAGCCATCAGAACAATCGGCCTGGCCCGTTCCAGGAATTCGTCCATGCGCACAGCCTCTGCGAGTGGCTAAGATTGCCGCTTCTGTCGACCAACTGAGACTTCGCCGCGTAGAATATCACCGCCGTGTTCGATTCGTCAAGAAGGCCTCCCAGCACTAATTGCGCCTCACCGAAACGGCTTCAAACGCGTATGGCAGGGCCGACTCTTTTGGGATCGCACATGTTGCCTCAGAGAAGAAGACTCCTTTGCGTCCCCGCAAGCCGGCGGCCCACCGTGAAGCTAGCCAGTAACGCAACGACCCAGCCGCAGCTGATTCGCAGCCCTCAACGGATCCACCCAGCATGTATACTCTTTCCTCGTTGCACTCTCCCCTCCATCTGCATCATGGCGGTCGGGCCTTCGGCCCTCCCTTGTGCAGGGGCTGCGCCCCCGCCACGCCCCCCTCCAAAACCACGCCTCACCGACCGGTCGTCCTCATTCTACCCGTGCGTCTCAACCACCTTCGCGGCTGCCATCCGCACACGCAGCCAGTCAGCCGGAATGGCTGCCGGGATAAAGGGCCGTTCCAGTCTGCAAATGTATGTGGCCTAGTAGCTACCCAAAATTCAAGATAACAGGGGCACGCTTTGATCGTCTCTGTAGTTCGGTTACACTGAAACTGATAGTAGATCCAACCGTATTGAATATCGGAATGACAATTATGAATGACTCAATCCTGTCGGGAACTGTTGCCAATGCAGCGACCGAGCCCCAAGTAGGGAAGCATCAGGCGAAACCGGTTTCCGGACTGCGTTTTGACTGGCTGTTCAACCTGCTATGTGCGATTTTTGTCGGCGGGCTCTATCTCGACGGCTGGGCACACAACCATGGGAGGGTGGATCAGTCCTTTTTCACGCCCTGGCACGCCTTCTTCTACAGCGGTTTTCTGCTCGCAGCCATCGCATTTGTCGGTGCAGCGGCAATAAACCGGACGCGAGGTTACCCACTAACCCTTGCTATTCCCGCTGGCTATCGCCTTTCCGGGGTCGGCCTCTTCATCTTCGCCGCCGGCGGCGTTGGCGACATGGTTTGGCACGTCATCTTCGGTGTCGAAAGAGGCATCGAGGCCCTTTTCAGCCCGACCCACATCCTGCTGGGACTCGGCATCGGCCTCATCGTGACTGGCCCCCTGCGCGCGGCATGGCGCAGACAGGACCAAAACAACAGTTGGCGCGAGCTGGCGCCGGCGATTGCTTCCCTTGGCATATTACTGGCCGCGCTCACCTTCTTCATGATGTTCTCGTTCCCAGTAACGGTACAGCTCGCCGCCAACGGGACGGGGAAGAGCTACTTCAACGATGATGTAGGCAAGGTGGCCGGCATGTTCGGAGCCACACTCACCGCCGCCGCGCTTACCGGCCCTATCCTGTTGGGGTTGCGCCGCTGGCGACTGCCCTTCGGTGCCGTCTCCGCCGTTCTCGGTCTGGCGATTCTGGGTGCCGCGATTGTGGACTACGAGCGGCCGTTGATGATCTGGACGGCTCTGGGCATGGCCGTCTCCGCCCTGGCTCTGGACTATCTGGCCTGGAGAGCACAACCGAGCGCAAACCCGAACGCGCTGCGTTGGCTCGCCCCAAGTATCCCATTGCTCCTGTACGGCGGTTACTACGCCGTCCTTCTGCCAACCGCAGGCACATCCTGGTCAGTCCACATGTGGACAAGCACCATCGTCATTCCGGCAGTGACCTGTTGGCTTCTCAGTTTCCTGATCGCGCCGCCCGCGATGCCGGAGTCATAGAAGTGATCCTGCCCTCGCTTTCCACCGAACAGATGCGGGAAGTCGACCGACTGATGGTCGAGCAATACGGCATCCAACTGCTCCAGATGATGGAAAATGCCGGGCGCAACCTGGCCCTGCTGGCCAAACGTATCCTCTCTTTCGACGACGAGGAGGAGCCATTGCAAGATCGGCCCATCGTCGTGCTGGCCGGACGCGGCAACAACGGCGGCGGCGGGCTGGCAGCCGCACGTCATCTCCTCAACTGGGGCGCGTGGGTGCAGATCGTGCTGGCCCATTCGCCAAGTGGCCTGCCGTCTGGCGCTATGAAAGATCAACTGTCGATTCTGCAGAAGATGGATGCCCCTCTCGCCTGGGCAGATGAGGGCTGGGAACTCCCCCCAGCTGACCTGGTAATCGACGCGCTCATCGGCTACGGACTATCGGGATCCCTTCGCGGCCGCACTACCGACCTGATCCAGCTGGCAAACAGCAGCGTCGCGCCAATCCTGAGCCTGGACGCGCCCAGCGGCCTCGATACTAACAGCGGCCAACCTTCCGACCACTGTATTGCCGCAACCGCCACCATGACACTGGCCCTTCCTAAGCGGGGCCTGTTGCAGCCGCCGGCTCGGGCGGCCTGCGGACAACTCTTCCTCGCCGACATTGGCGTGCCGCCGGTTCTCTACGAATCACTGAACCTGGATGTGCCGCCCCTCTTTGCCACAGATACAGTCTTGCCGTTCCGGGTTGAGAATGGCAGCGCTTTCGTCGAGGAGTAGACAGGCGTGTTTGAACTCTCGACCCTACTCTTTTTGGCCGCCTACCTTCTCATGTTCTTGGGGATCGTCGGCGCGCTGGTACCGGTACTGCCTGGCCCGCTTCTGATCTGGCTGGGTGTATTTGTCTGGGCCTGGGCCGATAACTTCCTCCGCATTGGTTGGCCGACGCTACTGATTCTGGCGGTTCTGACCATCGTCTCCTGGGCTGCAGATTTGGGACTGAGTTTCCTGAGTAGCCGCCGGTCAGGCGCAGCCTGGCGTTCGGTTGCCCTGTCGATCGTAGGAGGTTTGGTCGGTGCCATCCTGCTCTCAAGCGTCCCTGTCATCGGCACCTTTATCGGTGCAGTCGTTGGCTCAATTTCGGCGCTGTGGCTGATGGAATACCGCCGCGCACAGACTTCTTCCCAACAGTCTGTCGCTCAGACCACTGGCGTCACAGGTCAATCCGAGTCAAATGCACAAAGGAACAAAGCTGCCGCCACGAGGGCTGTCAAAGGATACGTAGGCGGCTTTCTGATGGCTATGGCCGTCGAGTTTGTCATTAGCATTATGATGCTGTCGATCTTCGCGTGGCAGGCCTTCTTGTAGAGAGGTGGATACGTGCGGGCTGTCGTTTTCGTCAATGGAGATATCGCCAACTACGCCGCCTTGGCGCGCTGGCTGCGTGAAGATGACTATCTCATCGCAGCCGATGGAGGTGCGCGCCATATGGAAATCCTTGGGCTGTCTCCCGCAGTGATTGTCGGCGACCTCGACAGCATCGACTCTGCCCTTCTTCTACGTATGCAGGAAGAGGGAGCCGACGTTGAACAACATCCCGCCGCCAAGGACGCCACCGATCTGGAACTTGCGATCGCCCGTGCCGTACGTGACGGCGCCACCGAAATCCTCCTGCTAGGCGCGGTCGGCGGCCGCCTCGACCAGACCATTGCTAACCTCTTGATTCTGGCTCAGAAAAACTGGGCAGTTCCTCTCACCATCGCCGAGGGCGACCAGTTGGCGCGCGTCTTGCGGGGACGGCAGTCAGTATCTCTTTCAGGACCGACCGGTGGTTACGTCAGCGCGGTTGCGCTCAGCGAAGAAGTAACTGGGGTTACCTATCGGGGCTTGGAATACCCGCTGGAAAACGCTACTCTGCGCCTTGGCAGCACCCGCGGCGTCAGCAACACCATGGTGTCATCTCCTGCGCAGGTATCGATCGAATCCGGCATCCTGCTTGTTATCCAGCAGAATTCCTAGCCATTAGCCTGCTTCAGGCGCCGCCGAATCTATACCTGTCACTTTCCCCTTCTTCAGGGTGACTGCATAGTCGCGCCGCGAAAGCCCGCTGTATCGCCTATTCTTCCAATGAAGTCTTGCTGTCCTCCGGTTCCCCAGCCAGTTGCAGTTGGCCGGCGCCGTTCGTTGTCTGCGCCAGCAAAAATGCCAGCCCCAGCGCCGCAACAAGCGCCAGCAATTGGGAAAGCCGCAAGGAACCTAGCAGCCGCGTGTCCGCGGCGAATCCGTCGGCAAACAGCCGCAACAGCGCAAGCGCTAAAACTGCTAGGCCCGCCAGTCGACCCGGTCTGTGCCACTTGCCGAGAAACAAAAAACCGCCAACTATCAGCATCATCCCCGTCGCCCGGTATAGTGCGACAGGGTGACGAAGCGCCCCGCTTTCGACCATCTGCGCATCGGCAGCCCCGCCAAACCAGGACAGCGCCGAATAGAGCGCGGCTGGCGGCACACCCGCAGTGCCTACTGCCGCGCCGGTCAGAAAACTCGACAGCTCCAGCACCGCGCCCCCTGCCAGCACGCCAAAAACCGCCGCAACCCCGACCGGCTTTGGATCGACTTCTCCGCGGATCAGGTACCAATAAGCCGCAACCAACCCGCCAATAACGCCCGGCCACAGCATCAGCCCGCCCGGTCGGATACTTACCAGCAGCAGCGGCTCCGCGCGATAGACACTCCAGAACTGGACTGCATGGGCCAGCCGGGCTACAATGACAGCCGCGGCCAGCGCAATCGTTCCCATATTCCAGAGCATATCCGGGTCCAATTTCAAACGCTTGCCTGCCTGTACCATCACCGACAAGCCAAACCAGGCCGCGACGATGGCCAGAATCTGGGCCGTCGGTAGCGACAGCGGCCCTAAGGGTAGCGATGGATACACGGTTTCCTCTCTAACTGAACCGGCGAAATGACGACAGAATGTAACTGCAGGTGCCGGCCGCTGCAGTAGTATACTATTTCCGCGAACACTACAAACAATTCCCGGCATCCGATGCCGCTAATACTATGAATCTGGACCACATCCGTAACTTCTGCATTATTGCGCACATCGATCACGGCAAAAGCACGCTGGCCGATCGCCTGATTCAACATACCGGGACCGTCACCGATCGAGAAATGAAGGAGCAGTTGCTCGACTCGATGGACCTGGAACGGGAAAAGGGCGTCACTATCAAGGCCAGCGCAGTACGCATGATCTATCGCCGCCAACAAAATGGCGAGCCGCCCCAAGACTTTGAAATGAACCTGATCGATACCCCCGGTCACGTTGACTTCACTTACGAGGTCAAGCGCGCTTTGCAGGCATGTGAAGGCGCCATCCTGGTTGTTGACGCCTCCCAGGGCATTCAAGCCCAAACCGTTGCCCACCTCCTCGCCGCCATGGAACTCGACCTGACCATCGTTCCCGTTCTTAACAAGATAGATCTGCAGTCGGCCGTGCCCGATGAGGTAGCCCAGGACATTGAAGATCTCTTGGCAATTCCCGCCGAAGACGTGCTGCGCATCAGCGCCAAAGACAGTCTCAACATCGAAGAGGTGCTCGAAGAGATCGTCAAGCAGGTGCCGTCGCCGCAAGGCGACGCCGGCGAAAAACTGCAAGCATTAATTTTCGACTGCCACTATGACCCTTACAAAGGTGTCGTGGCCTACGTGCGTGTCGTTAACGGCGCCATTACCGCCCCGGCTAGCCTGCTGGCCATTTCAGGCAACAAGCGCATCGACCCCATCGAGATTGGTGTCCTTACTCCCGCGCCTGTCAAGGCCTCAAAACTGACCGCCGGCGAAGTCGGCTATATCGCCACCGGCCTCAAAAGCGTGCAGGACTTGGATGTAGGCGACACCATTACGCTCGCCTCCGACCCGGCCTCGCAACCGCTGCCCGGCTACGAGCCGATGCTGCCGATGGTATTCGCCGGTCTCTTTCCCACCGACTCCGATGACTACCACGACCTCCGTGACGCCCTCGAAAAACTGCATCTCAACGACGGCGCCCTCACTTACGAACCGGAGACCAGCCAGGCACTTGGCTTCGGATTCCGCCTCGGCTTTCTCGGCCTTTTCCACATGGAAATCGTGCAGGAACGGTTGGAGCGGGAGTACGATCTGGATATCATCTTCACCGCGCCCTCTGTAGCCTACCGCGTGGTCACAACCGGCGGCACCGAGTTTCTGCTCGAAAGCCCTGCCGACCTGCCCGATGCCAGCGAAATTGATCGGATAGAAGAGCCCTGGTGCGGCCTGCAGATCTATACACCCTCCACCTACATTGGTCCGATCCTGGAAATGGTGACAAAGCGGCGCGGCCAGGTCAAAAATCAGCTTTGGTTGGATACGAAGAGAGTAGAGCTGACCTTCCAGATCCCACTGTCCGAAATCATTGTCGACTTCTACAACGAGCTGAAAGCCCGCACGCGCGGCTACGCCTCCATGGATTACAGCCTGGACGGCTACCAGGCCTCCGACATGGTCAAACTCGATGTATTGGTCAACGGCCAGTCAGTTGACGCCCTCAGCATCATCACCCATCGCGACAACGCCTTCTTCAAAGGGCAGCGCATGGTAAGTAAGATGAAAGACATCATCCCTCGCCAGCAATTTGTGGTGCCTATTCAGGCCGCAATTGGCAATAAAGTGATCAGCCGCGCCAACGTCAAAGCCGTCCGCAAAGACGTACTCTCCAAATGCTACGGCGGCGACGTGACCCGCAAACGCAAACTGCTCGAAAACCAGAAAGCGGGCAAGAAGCGCATGAAAATGATTGGCGCCGTCGAGATCCCGCAGGAGGCCTTTATGACCGTACTGAGTCTGGAGGATGAGTAAGAATTTCCCCTCCCCCCTCGAGCTGATCCGTCGCCACAACCTCAATCTGAAAAAGTCCCTCGGCCAGAACCTTCTCATCGATACGAATCACCTGGCCCGCATCGCCGCTGCCGCCGAACTTACAAAAGAAGACACAGTGCTGGAAATCGGCCCCGGCCTCGGCGCTTTGACCCATCAACTGGCTGAACGGGCCGGCCGCGTCGTCGCCGTCGAACTCGACCAGAGACTGATTCCAGTCCTTCGTGAGCAGTTCGCCAACCAACCCCACGTTTCCTTTGTTCACGGCGACATCCTGGAACTGAGTCCCGCCGCCCTAATTCAGCCGCAACTGCCCCAAGAAACCGGCGCCGCCTCCGACACCACCGAATACAAAGTAGTCGCCAATCTCCCCTACTACATCACCAGCGCGGTTATACGCCACATCCTGGAGCGCGCCGACAGCCGGCCCACCCTCGCAGTCCTTCTGGTGCAACGCGAGGTGGCCCAGCGCATGGTCGCTCAGCCCGGCGACATGTCTCTGCTGGCGGTGAGCGTCCAATTCTACGCCCGCCCCCGCGCCCTCCACACTGTACCCGCCGGCGCCTTTCTCCCCGCGCCTAAAGTGGACAGCAGCGTTATGCGACTGGATCTGCACCAGCAACCCGCAGTCCCCGATGTGGACCCAACCCAATTCTTTCGAATCGTACGCGCCGGTTTTGGGCAGCGGCGCAAACAGCTGCGCAACAGCCTCAGCGCTGGTCTGTCATGCAAAAAAGAGGACGCCGACCTCTGGCTCAACGCCGCCGGCGTCGAGCCCAGCCGCCGTCCCCAAACTCTCTCGATATCGGAATGGGGCGAACTGACAAGGCAAGTGTACGGCGAAAAATGAAGCAGGAATGTCCAGAACTGCGCGAGCTGGTGAGCTACTTGGCGCAAACTCTGCAAGCGGAACCAGGGCAAGCAGACAGTGGCCGGCAAGTGGGGAATCTGCCTGCACCACATGCGTCGGCCAACCAATCAGAGCCCCCTGGGCAAGCCATATCCTCTGCTGCCACTGGAAATTGGCAATGGCAAGAATGGTCGATTGTGCCTGTTACCGGCGGAATGAACAACCGCCTTTTCCGTGCCACCGCGCCGGCCGCCGACGTTGCCATAAAATTCACCATGCGCGACAAGCGCGACCGAGCCGGCCGCGAATGGGCCGCCCTGAAATTCCTGGCCGAACACGCACCAGACCTTGCGCCGCATCCCCTCCTGCTCGATCGTAGCAGCTATGCCCACCAAGTCATCGTGCAATCCTGGCTTGCCGGGGACGCATCAGCCTCAATCCCCGCCAATGACCCTTCCTGGCACGCCCTGTGCCAGCATCTCTTGAAAATCCATTCCCTGCCGGCGTCGCCACGGCATCCTGCCATACGTTCAGTGGTCCTGTACGTTACATCGCCGGCCGACGCGCTGCAGGCCATACGCTCCCAGCATAGCCGCCTTCCTCCGGAGGAGTGGGCGCCGGGCGTGAATGACCTGATTGCCAAGGCCCACTCAGAGGCGTGGCCGCAATGGCCCCAGCCTCCTCTCCGTTTCTGTCGCGGCGACCCCAACATCCGCAACTTCATTCGCCGCGCCAACGCCTGGGCCTCGGTCGACTGGGAGTACAGCGGATGGGGCGACCCTGCCTTCGAAATCGCAGATTTCCTCGTCCACGCCGCCCACATCGAATGGCCGCGCCAGCAAACCCGGCGCCTGGTAGATTTCTACAGCGCGAGCAGCAGCGACCCCACCATCACGCAACGGATCGCCGTCTACGAAACTCTCATGCTGGTCTGGTGGACGCTGCGGCTGGGACGCATCCTGCCCGAGGCGCGAACCGGTCGCGATAAGCGGCTCGTAACATTTTCGCAGTCCTGGCTGGAAGAGCGCCGCTTGCTTCAAAGGCACTATCAACAGTTGGCAGAAGCCGCACTATCCAATCGGAGTGCCCTTCCAGAACCTCCGACCCCAACTTGCCGTGCCAGGCCCCGGCTCACCTAAGTCTGCCCGGCCAGCCGTTGGATCTTCGAGCTCGTTTCCCGCCACGAGACCTTGCTAAGCCCCATCTTCAGCCGCAGTTCCTCATCCTTCTTCCCCTGCCTGAAGTCCCGCACCGCGCTGGTCCAACGCAAAGTCTCAAAACCAACTTGAACATGACGGATGCCTGCACGCTTGCCCGCTTCCTCAAGCACATACTCCAGATTGCGAGGCGTACACTCAAACAGAAAGTTCTCGGGGCCGTACTGCTCCACGTACTGGTCAAGTGGCCCCAGAATGTAAGAGTTCAGGGGTATCCGCCGGTTTTTGTGTGCGTAGCGCTCTTCCTCGTAACGAATGAATACCGCCGGCTGTTGCGTATCGGCGCGCTCGATATCATCCAGCAGTATCTTGACCGCTTCGCTCTTCTTTATGCCAGTCTGCAGGAGTAGGCTCACAAGCACATACGGCCTGGAATCCGGCTTCTGCAGATCCCACAACCAGTCCTGACAGACCCGCAACAGCTTGCTCGCTTCACCGGCACTCAAGACTACCGGCAGTGGCGTCCTGACCGACTGCTGGACGATTGGTTCAGCGGGGTCCGTGCCGATAGCACCGGCGCCATGCAGCCACGAGAAAAACACCTTCAACGTAGTGATTCGCCGCGAAAGCGTCTTGGGTTTGCAAGGCCGTCCCCGTTCACTCTGCATCCATTCCAGAAACTCCTCAAGATGCTGCGTCTGTATCTCCCTCAGAACTGCCGAACTATCCATAAAGGTTCGCAGTATCTTCAAATCATTGGCAAAGGCCTTGATCGTGTTCTCGCTAAAGCCCTTGCGAACCATCTGTTCTTCGTATTCGTCAATAGCGTCGCCAAGTGCGCTGTTGGCCCGCAATGTAGGCGCAAGGCTTCCGCCGGGATCGACCTCTACCTCGGCCGCCTCTTGTTTCAGTTCCTCGCTCATATCGCATACCTCCCGCTTCTATCCCGCTTCCAATTCCAATTCTCATATTGCCTTGCGTATAGCCATACTCAAATATATCCTCCCCCACCCGATATGGCAACCAGCGAAGCGTAACGTGTTTCGCCTCAACTTCCCGCGCCGTCTTTGCCGCCCCAAACCGACCACTGACCACTGCAGTTCTGGGCGGTCGGGCCTTCGGCCCTCCCTTGTGCAGGGGCTGCGCCCCCGCCACGCCCCCCCACAAAACCATCGCTCACCGACTGTGTGTGCTTATTCCAGCAGTGCCGCTCCACTAACGTGTCCGCCGCCAACCCAATATGCATTCAGATAGTCAGAATTGCGGCAGGGATAAAAGGCTGGTCAAGACAGGCGCTGTACATGGCTTAGTAGTTACTTCTGGTAGAGAAAGTAAACGCATGACCGAACTGACGGCAACCCGTGTGGGGGTCCTCCGCTGGCAACTCGTGATTCTGGACCAGGATGCGTCTGCCCGATTCTAAAATCCATCCTCGCTAAAATGCCTCCGCGTCTGCCGCAAATGGAACGCACTAGCCAAAAGGTAGCAGCACCGAATGCACCCTCAACCTTGCCAAGAGTCGCCCCGTTTTTCTTCTGAACCCTGCTTCAAATTCATCCGAACAATTCTGATCCAGCCTGAGTGCCTACTCCCACTCCAGACCTGGGCAATGCTAAAAACAACGAAACCCTTCACGTGGATGGTTAGCCATCCCACTCCCCACAACGCACCCCTGGTATGGCTTGGCAGTACAGAAAAAACACTTGACCGCACCTCACTGCAGCCCACATCTTTCGAGCCGCATTCCCCATCCACAGGCGGCTAACAAGCTTTGCAATTGCGCCTCTACTTCTTTGACATGTTTTGTGCCTTTTTGTACAATGTCGTTCGGGCGACACACCCACTCCCACTTGGCCTGCCCCGCCTGTACCTTCCGCGTTCGCAGGTCTGTAAGTGGGAAGATTCAGTCAGAGGACTCTTGAGGAAATCTGTATGGCGAACAACCGTCGACACTTTATCATCGCCTCCGTGTTGATAGTGATCAGTACCGTGCTCGTTTACTGGATACTGGACAGCGTCCTTCTCAAACCAGCAGCGGCAGTCGTCGAGGCCGGTCCTATCGACGAAATGTTCGACCAACACATCTGGCTGATCGCATTTCTCTTCGCCCTCGTTGCTGTCTTTATGTGCTATGCCCTGATTGTCTTCCGCGCCCGCGGCGATGAAGGCGACGGCGAGCACATTCACGGCAATGGCACCCTCGAAATCGTATGGACCGTCGTGCCCTGCTTCGTTGTCGTCTATTTCGCCTGGTACGCCACCACCATGTTGATCGACCTGACCAGGCCAAACCCCAACGAATACGTTGTCGTCGCAGAAGGACGGCAATGGAGTTGGCTCTTCACCTATCCCGAATCCGGCGCCGTCACGCCTGAGCTGGTCCTGCCTGTTGACACGCCCGTGCGCGTGGACCTCACCTCGGATGATGTCTTGCATAACTTCTGGGTGCCGGAGTTTCGGGTCAAGCAGGATACCGTTCCCGGCAAGATCACAAACGTGCGCTTCACCCCTAATGTAATAGGGGAATATGTGCTGCGCTGCGCCGAGCTTTGCGGTACAAACCACAGCGGTATGCTGGCCACCGTGCGGGTTGTATCCGCCGAAGAATTCAAGCTCTGGCAATCCGAGCAACTTGCCCAACTCCAGCAGTGAGCTGCCTCCAGGAGAAGAGTCTCGGTAATGCTTTTCCCGCTTGTTTGCACTTGTCAGGCCTGATTTTCTTGGCAGGAGATTCTCTATGTCGCTTTTCACTCTAGGACTCGCACGCGGCCTTTTTGGCCAGGTTCTGGGCATGGTCGTCGGTATGTTGTTGACCTGCGGCGTGCGCATACTGCTGGGCTGGGAAGCCTGGGCCGCCGAACCAGCCTGGACTGTCGGCTCCGTCTGCAGTATCATCGGCTTCCTCCTCGCCGTCGGCGCGCTGGATGATTGGCTGCAGTGGACCAAAGGCGTGGCAACGCCTATCCACCACGGCCCGCCAGTGGACAAGCCGGCCTGGACCCGCTATTTCAGTGTTGACTACAACCACAAAGTCATCGGTGTGCAATATACCGTCTGGGGCATCCTGCTCCTGATGGTAGGCGGCACCGTCGCCATGATCTTCCGCACCGAGTTGGCGCGCAGCGGTCTGCAGTTCCTCGGCCTCGATCTCTATAACAGTTTCATCGGCATGCACGGGATGATCATGATCTTCGCGATCCTCCTCGGCGTTGGCGGCATGGCCAACTACCTCGTCCCGCTCATGATCGGCGCCGAGGATATGGCCTTCCCCCGCCTCAACGCGCTCGGATTCTGGTTCAACGTGCCTGGCAGTGTTCTACTGCTGGTGAGCATCTTCATAGGCGGCTGGGATGCCGGCTGGACCGCCTATCCGCCGCTTAGCGCACGCGGCCCTATCGGCTACCAGCTTTTTTTCCTGGGCGTCTTTGCCATCGGCCTTTCCTCCATCGTCGGTTCGCTCAACCTGCTGGTTACGCTCCTGCGTATGCGGCCGGCAGGCATGAGCCTCTTCCGCATGCCAATCTTCTGTTGGGCGGTCTTTGCCACCAGCCTGATTCAGCTCACCGCCACCCAGCTTATCGGCACAAGCTTCCTTATGGTGTCCGTTCAGCGGGCCCTGGGAATGGGCTTCTTTGACCCCCGCGGCATTTTGGGCGAAGTCAGCCCCATGGTCGGCGGCGGCGACCCGGTCCTCTTCCAGCACCTGTTCTGGTTCTACAGTCACCCGGCCGTCTATATCTTCGTCCTGCCGGGTCTGGGCATCGTCAGTGAACTGCTGCCGGTCTTCTCCCGCAAGCCACTGTTCGGATACAAGTGGATCGCCCTTTCCAGTATGGCGATTGCCATTGTCGGCTTTATCGTCTGGGGCCACCACATGTTCGTGTCCGGCTACAACGACATTCTTCGCATACCCTTCATGTATGCGACTTTGCTTGTAGCGATTCCCACCGGTGTTAAATTCTTCAGCTGGCTCGGAACCATGTGGGGCGGGAAAATCCATTTCGATACGCCGATGCTCTTCGTCCTCGGCGCCATCAGTGTCTTCCTGATCGGCGGTCTGACCGGACCAATTCTGGCAACCGTGCCCACCGACCTCCCGTTGCACGACTCCTACTTTGTGGTCGGCCATTTTCACGCCACCATGTTCGGCGGCTTTGTCTTCCCGTTCTTCGCCGCCCTCTACTATTGGTTCCCCAAAGTTACCGGGCGCATGTACAACGAAACGCTCGGCAAGATCCACTTCTATATTATGACACCTGCATTCTGGGTGCAGACTTTAGGACAGATGGGCGTGGGCGTGATGGGTATGCGCCGCCGCATCGCCGACTATGACCCAACCTTGGGCCAGGGTCAGATCGAAAACTGGCAACTGGCTGTAACCATTGCCGGCTTCGCCATCGCCTTCGGTGTAATGCTGATGCTGTGGAACTTCTTCCAGAACGCGGAAGTGGGCGTAGCCGCCGGCGACAACCCCTGGCGCTCCCGTTCCCCCGAGTGGCAGATTCCTTCGCCGATTCCGGAACACAGCTTCCCTGCTCCCTTGCACGTCGTAGGCGAACCCTACGACTACGGCCTCGCTGACTCCGGCTACGTGACAACCGCCTCGCCGGGCGACGACTAGCCGGAAGGAAATCAAATCTGCATAGGGCATACCTTGGCGATTCAGCATCGAGAAGAGAGTTCAAATGAGTGAACAAAGTCACACCAAACGCAAAACAGCCATATACCGCGAAGGAATCATCGTCGGCGTCACGCTGGCAATTCTGACCCTGGTGGAATATTACGCCGCAATCACACCTCCATTCGACTCCTTCGCCGTCTTGATGATACTTGCCCTGTTGAAGGCCATTCTTGTCGTCAACTATTTCATGCACATTCGCAGCGTCTGGTCGGAGGGTGATCACTGATGACTGTTACCGCAGTTGAACATGGCCACGAGCCCGGCCACGCCGCCGATGATCATCACGACTCTGGCGAAACAGATCTCCCAACCTACCTGGAAAACACGCGCCGTAACCGGCTGGGAATGTGGCTGTTTTTCGCCTCGGAAGCCTTCCTCTTCCTCGGCCTGTTAGTCACGAGATTCTATCTCTGGCGCGGCCCCCACGGCGAAATCGTCCGCCCGGAGTTGGACCAGTTCGCCGGCCTGGTCGTCACCGCCGTTCTGCTGCTGAGCAGCTATTTCATGAACCGCGCCGAAGTCTCGATCGCCAACGGCAAACGCACCGACTTTCAGATCAGTCTTCTCTTAACCGCCTTCCTCGGCACTGCGTTCCTCATCGGCGTCGTCGTCTGGGAGTGGGGAATGTTCCCCAGTCTGGTCAAAGGGCATCTCAAACCCACTGACGGCGTATTCGGCGCAGTCGTTTTCGGCATGACCGGCATGCACGCACTGCACGTCCTCTCCGGCGTTATCCTGATTCTCAACGTCTGGTGGCTGGGGCGCAAAGGCCACTTCTCCGCCGAAAGACATTGGGGCGTTGAAGCCTGTGCCATCTACTGGCACTATGTAGATCTGGTGTGGATTTTCTTCTATCCCGCCATCTACCTGATTGGTTCAACAATCGACATACCTCACTAGAAGAGGGCATGCCGCCGCGACATTTGCATAGAATGGTCCATCGCCGTCGCAGATGAATCCGCTAACAAGAGCGCTCCTGCTTTCCTGGGACCTCCGACCAGAGGTCCTGGTGCCGCTAATACTGCTGGGAGCGCTCCACTTTTTCGGTTGGCTTAGACTGCGGCGCCGCAGCGATGGTCGGTTTGCCAACCGCTGGCGTCTCGCCTCCTACACGGGAGGCCTTCTGATTCTTGCGCTTGCGCTCCTCTCTCCGATAGACGTCCTTAGCGGACAGCTATTCTCCATCCACATGGTCCAGCACCTGCTGCTCATGATGGTCGCGCCGCCGCTTCTGCTCCTGGCAAACCCGTTCCCAACCTTCCTGTGGGTCCTGCCCACCAACCAGCGCATAGCTGTCGCCGCCGCCATTCGCCGCCTGACCGCCTGGTTGGCAGGTCAGAACATTATCGGCCAGGCCGTGCGCAAGGCAACGTCGCCGGCCAGTGCCTGGGCTCTCTACGTGTTGATATTCTTCGCTTGGCACGACGGCAACGCCTACAGCCTCGCCTTGCGATTCCCATCCGTGCATGGGTTGGAGCACTTCACCTTCGTCGGCGCGGCCATGCTTTTCTGGTGGCATGTAACCGGCGCTGCCCCGCGCATCCACCCAAAACCGGCCCAATGGATGCGGGTCGGGTATGTGCTGGCCATGATTCCGCCAAACCTGCTGCTGGGCGTGACCCTCTCCTTCGCCGAAACGCCGATCTATCCCTATTACCAGTCCGTGCCACGTCTTTACGGACTCACTGTCATGGATGATCAGGTCTGGGGCGGACTCATCATGTGGATACCCGGAAGCATGATGTACGTCATCGCCGCGCTGGCCCTGCTGGCCCGTCTGCTGGTGACCGCCGAACACAAGGGCCGTGTAAGAAAGCCGCATCCACCTGTATTGGGGATGGCGCAGCCGGCCAACCGCGCCGGCCCGACTGCCGTGGCCTGTGGCTAAGGCTCGGTGACCTGCCTCGCACCGTCGCAGGTAATTCCCGCGGAACGCAATCGCAGGACAGAAGCCTGCGATTCCAGGAATTAGAAATGCGCAAGTCACAAGTAATACTTTTCCCGATATTAAGTCTGCTGCTCCTGCTTACAGTCGCGCTGTTGCCGGCGACGCTGCAGGCTCACGGTGGTGTAGGCAACCAGCATCTGAACAACGTTCCGTCCGGCCCCTACCGTGTATACGTCTGGTCAGACCCCGAGCCGCCCCTGGTCGGCGAATACCACGTGACAATCGCTCTGACCGAAAACGTCGAAGGTGACACCACCGGTCTTGCAGGCGGCCCCGTCCTTGATGCCTACGTGATCGTCGAGCTAATACATCTCGAGAGCGGTTCGACCTATAGCGCCCAGGCAACGCACGATGACGCCCTCAATAAGCTCTTCTACGAGGCCTCCTTTGAACCGGGCAAACAGGGAAACTGGTCCGTGCAAGTGCGAATTGCGCCGCCCGGCTGTGAAACAGGAGAAGTCAGTGGCAACCAACAGAGCGGCGCCTCGGCCTTAGCCTGCGACCCTGCTCAGGTTGTGGGCTTTGAAGATGAAATACTGCCCAAAGCCTTCCCGTGGCGTGCAGTTCTCGGCGGTCTCTTGTCGGTCTTGCTCCTGATAGGCGCGGCCCTGCTATATTGGTTTACACAGCCGGCCGCCGCGCGCAAAGAGCCTGCTCACACCAAGAAACGCGATCCCGCGCCGGCCGGAGGCCGCTCCTGATGGCCGGTTCGCCCCAGACCCGGTTGGAGCAACGCCGCATCCACCAGGAATTCCAACAACCCGCCAAGAACGAGAAACGAAGAGCCCTGTCAGCCAGGGAGGTCGGGTCGACACTGGCGCTCCTGTTCAGCCGCCGCTGGTGGTGGAAGACCATCATTGTGCTGCTGGCCATGTCCATTATGGCCGCGCTCGGTTTCTGGCAACTGGACCGCCTGGAACAAAGAAGAGCGTTCAATCAACAGCGCAGCGTCGCCCTCGCCGCGCCCCCCTTGGAACTGACGGGCGCGCCCTTGCCCCCCGGAGACATACGTGACCGTCATGCACTGGCGAATGGCGAGTTTGATTACGCCCGCCAGGTCGCGATCCGAAATCAAAACCACCAGGGCCAGCCCGGCTTCCATCTTGTCACGCCGCTCCGCATCTCTGGGTCTGAAATGGCAGTACTGGTAAATCGAGGTTGGATTCCCGTGGCCGAAGCCAATCCGTCCACTTGGCGCAATTTAGACGAGCATGGAAGCGGGCCCCAAGCGGGTATCCTGCAACCGACGCGCCGCCGTCCGGACGGAACCGTGTCCGAGATTCCGCAGGATACCGTTACCGGCTGGTACCGTCTCGACATTGAAGCCATCGGTCAAACGCTGCCCTATCAACTGATGCCTGTTGTCTTGCAGTTGGGGCCAGCAAACGACAACGCCCTGAACTCGCGCCGCTCCCAAGGGCAATCCTACTCGCCAGGCCTGCCCCTTCGCCTGGAGCAGGATGTAACGCTTGATGAAGGCAACCATTTCAGTTACGCGCTCCAGTGGTTCGGTTTCGCCATCACCGCCGCCGTCGTCTATGTCTCTGTCGCCCGCCGTTCAGAAACCCGGCCCCAGTAGAGGCTGTGACATTCAACCCCGCGTGGACACGACGGAATCCGCGAAGACAGAAATGCTGGCAATTTCAGGAGAATCCCATGCATGTCCATGCTGATTCCCGAACTTTCATCCCAATAAAACCGGACGGTGTTTGGTGACCAGCAACCGCAAACTTGTCGCCGCCGCCATTATTTCCGCCTCGCTGGCTGTGATGCTCAGCTCGGGCATCCGATCCAGTTTCGGCCTGTTTCTCGCGCCCATTACAGAAACGCTTGGAACCGGCCGCGAAAACCTGAGCATTGCCATCGCCATCAACAATATTGTTTTTGGCCTGCCCCTTATTGGCCTCCTCTCAGACCGTTTTGGGCCGCGGCGAGTAATGATCGCAGGTGCAATTTTCTACGCGGCTGGCCTCGTTATGGTTGCCCTCGTGAAAACGACACTTGGGCTGATGTTGTCACTCGGCCTCCTCGTGGGAATCGCCTTGAGCGCCACCCACTTCGTCATCGTATTGGGGGCGGTCGCGCAGTTGGTCTCGGAGGATCAGCGCAGCCGTGTCTTCGGCATCATCACCGCAATGAGCTCTGCCGGTATGTTCGTGGTTCCCCCGCTTGCCCAACTCCTCGTTTCCAATCTGGGCTGGCAGGGCGCACTCTACGCACTGGCCGCAGTCGCCGCAGTGGTGGCGCTGATGGCATTCGGTCTGCCCTCGCGGCCGGGTACACAGGTGCATGGTGTGCAGCAGCCGCACCTGGACGAGCCCTTCCGTGAAGTGATAGAACGGGCCGCACGCCATCGGGGCTACCTGCTTCTGACCACCGGGTTTTTCGTGTGCGGGTTTCATGTCGCCTTTATTGGCACGCATCTTCCCGCTTTTCTGGGCGACAATGGACTGCCCGAATTTGTTGCCGCTGGCGCATTGGCCCTGATCGGCGCCTTCAACATTCTTGGTTCGGTCACCTTTGGCTGGCTCGGTGACAGGTTCTCCCGCAAATACATGTTGAGCATTATCTATCTGGGCCGGGCGCTGGTTATCCTGCTCTTTCTGCTGGCGCCCGTCACCCGTACATCCGCCCTGGTTTTCGGTGGTTCGATCGGCTTACTCTGGCTGGCCACCGTACCGCTCACCAGCGGAATCGTTGCCAAAATCTTTGGAACGCGCTATCTATCTACGCTCTATGGAATCGTCTTCTTCAGCCATCAAATCGGAGCATTCTTAGGGGTATGGCTGGGAGGACGCTTCTATGATACTCTCGGCACGTACACGCCCGTCTGGATTGCCGGCATTGCACTGGGCGTCTTTGCCGCGCTCGTCCACCTGCCAATTCATGAACGCACTGAACTGTCCTCAGCCGCCGCGGCCGCAGATTGATCCACCACGGTGCGCCGCTGAATCCATCTGAGCCGGCGCCGATACGCTCGCTCTTTCAATTCTTAACCGGAGATAAGGAATTCAAATGACAACCGTGCGACCGCAACGAGCCGGGCTCTCGGTTCAGCGCCTTTCCCGCGTCGACAAGCTGCTGGAGCGCTACGTGGAAGGCGGTCACCTGGCCGGGGCCCTGGGTCTCATCTATCGCAATGGCGAAGTCGCCTATAACAGCGCCATCGGCCGGCGGGACCTCGAGACCGGTCAGCCCATGACCGAGGATACCATCTTCCGCATCTACTCCATGACCAAGCCCATCACAGCCGTGGCCGCCCTCATGTTGTTCGAAGATGGCCATTTCCTTCTGGATGACCCGCTGGCAATATATCTGCCGGAGTTTGAGGACGTACAAGTCTGCACTGGCGACCTCGAAAACCTCGTGCCGCCGGATCGCCCCCCTACGGTCAAAGACCTCTTCATGCACACCGCCGGGTTGAGCTATGGCTGGGGCGAGGATTCTCCTGTCGAAAAGCTGTATCGCCAGAACGTTGGCAACCGCGAACGCTCAACTCTTGAGACCTTTGTCCCGAAGCTGGCAGCTCTGCCTCTACTCTATCACCCAGGCACACGCTGGCTCTACAGTCTTGCAACCGATGTGCTCGGTCGCGTAGTCGAGGTGCTCTCCGGAAAGACGCTCGACGTTTTCTTCCAGCAGGAGATATTCAAACCGTTGGCAATGAATGACACAGCGTTCCACGTTCATGCCGATTCCCTTGATCGATTCGCCGCCTGCTACTGTCCACCCGGGGGCTTCAACTTCGGCAGCGACCTTGCCAAAAGAGCGAACACGAGACCAGGCCATGGTGATAACCAAAAGAAGCCAGTCCAGCCGCCAATCGACCTATATGATGCTCCACATAACAGTCGCTATACCAAGCCGCCTGTTTTCCTCTCCGGCGGCGGCGGACTCGTCTCAACGCTTGGCGACTACCTGCGATTCACCCAGATGCTGCTAAACGATGGCATTCTCGACGGTAACCGCCTGCTCGGTCGCAAAACGATTGAGCTGATGCGCGCTAACCATCTGCCGGCCGATCTGGTTCCGATCACATTCGGTGATGATGCCCGTTCCGGCCACGGTTTTGGACTGGGGATGAGCGCTCTGGTGGATGTGCCGGCCTCCAGCGCCCCAGCCACTGCAGGCATTTACGGTTGGGGCGGCCTGGCCACGACTCGATTCTGGATTGACCCGGCGGAAGACATGGTGGGCCTGTTCATGACGCAGTTTATCCCCTCCGACTACTACCCGATCGAGCGCCAGTTTCAATTAGCTGCCTATCAGGCCCTAGTCGATTGAACCAAAACAAATCACAACACATCCAACCGCGAACAGGACGTGCAAAGTTCGCCCATGCAGTACGCATAACGAAACAAGGACCTCTTATGACAGCCGTTCAACCCCAACGAGCCGGTTTCTCAGTTCAACGACTTTCCCGCGTCGACAAGCTGCTGCAGCGCTACGTGGAAGGCGGTCACCTGGCAGGGGCCCTGGGTCTCATCTATCGCAAAGGAGAAGTCGCCTATAACAGCGCCATCGGCCAGCGGGACCTCGAGACCGGTCAGCCCATGACCGAGGATACCATCTTCCGCATCTACTCCATGACCAAGCCCATCACAGCCGTGGCCGCCCTCATGTTGTTCGAAGATGGCCATTTCCTCCTGGACGACCCGCTGGCAACATATCTGCCGGAGTTTGAGGACGTGCAAGTCTGCACCGGCGACCTCGAAAACCTCGTGCCGCCTAACCGTCCAATCACGATCAAAGACACCTTCATGCACACTGCTGGCCTCAGCTACGGCTGGGGCGAGGATTCTCCTGTCGAGAACCTCTATCGACAGACATTCGGCAACCGAGAGCCACTTAGTCTTGAGGCATTTGTCACGAAGTTGGCAGATCTGCCTCTGCTCTATCATCCTGGTGAACGCTGGCGCTATAGCTATGCAACAGATGTCCTCGGACGGCTGGTTGAAGTAATCGCCGGAAAGACGCTCGGCGAGTTCTTCCAACAGGAAATATTCAAGCCGTTGGCCATGAATGATACCGGGTTCCACGTACCCGCCGATTCGCTTGATCGTTTCGCCGCCTGCTACAGTCCCCCCGGAGGCTTAAACTTCGACAACGACCTTGCCAGTAGAGCCAAAAGGAGACCAGGCCATGGTGATAACGAAAAGACGCCCGTCCGGCCGCCAATCGAGTTATATGATGCTCCACATAACAGTAGCTACACCAAGCCTCCAGTTTTCCTCTCAGGCGGCGGCGGTCTAGTCTCAACGCTTGGCGACTACCTGCGTTTCACCCGGATGTTACTCAACGACGGCATTCTGGACGGCAACCGGTTGCTCGGGCGCAAGACTGTGGAGCTGATGCGCGCCAACCATCTACCGGCCGAACTGGTCCCAATTGCAATCGGAAATGAAGGCCTCGCAGGGAATGGATTTGGTTTGGGAGTGAGTGCCCTGGTGGACCCGCCGGCTTCCAGTGCACCAGGCAGTGTCGGCGCCTACGGTTGGGGCGGCTTGGCCACGACCCACTTCTGGATCGATCCTGAGGAAGACATGGTGGGTCTGTTCATGACGCAGTTTGTACCCGCCGATTACTACCCGGTCGAACGCGAGTTTCGCCTGGCGGCCTACCAGGCCCTCGTCGACTGAACAAGTGCAATTTGCATCCGATCGGACCGCGACAGGTAAGCACTACATTCTTACATTCAAAATTCAATCTGAAATAAGGATTCTCAATGACAACTGTTCAACCGCAACAAGCCGGGTTCTCACGTAGGCGCCTCGCCCGCTTGGACAACCTGTTGGAACGATACGTGGAAGGCGGTCATTTGGCTGGGGCCCTCGGCCTGCTTCATCGCAAAGGCGAAACTGCCTACTGCAACGCCGTTGGCCAGCGGGAGCTCGAAACAGGTGCCCCAATGACTGAGGATACGATATTCCGCATCTACTCCATGACAAAACCGATCACTTCCGTGGCTGCTCTGATGTTGTACGAAGACGGCCACTTTCTCCTCGATGACCCAGTCGCACTGTTTCTGCCGGAGTTTGCCGACGTCCAGGTCTTCACCGGCGACCTCGAAAACCTCACGCCGCCGGACCGACAACCCACGATTAAAGACCTCTTCATGCACACTGCCGGTTTGAGTTATGGATGGGACCAGAATTCCCCTGTCGACCGACTATATCGTCGGCGTGTAGGTAACCGCGAACATCTTCTGCTGGAGACGTTTGTTCAAGAACTGGCAACTCTGCCACTACTCTATCATCCCGGCACACGCTGGCTGTACAGCCTCGCGACCGATGTGCTCGGCCGGCTGGTTGAAGTACTTTCCGGAAAAACACTCGATGAATTCTTCCGTCAGGAAATATTCAAGCCGCTGGCAATGGTGGATACAGGGTTCCACGTGCCCCATGATTCGGTCGAACGCTTCTCCGCCTGTTATTGCCCTCCCGATGGATTCAGTCTCGGCAGCGATCTAGGACGCAATATGAGAACGCACGCCGGCCCAAATGACGATAACCAGCAGGTCAGTGAACCGAAGATAAAACTGCATGAACCTTCCCAAGAAGGCCGATTCACCAAAACTCCTGTTTTCCTCTCCGGTGGCGGGGGCCTCGTTTCAACTCTCGGCGACTACTTGCGCTTTTCCCAGATGTTGCTCAACGGCGGCACACTCGACGGCAACCGCTTGCTCGGACGCAAGACCGCTGAGCTAATGCGCGCCAACCATCTGCCGGCCGAACTGGTCCCAATTGGGCTCGGAGCTGAAGTCCGCGCTGGATATGGTTTTGGCCTGGGGGTGAGCGTGTTGGTGGATCTGCCGGCCACGAGCACACCGGGCAGTGTGGGCATCTACGGCTGGGGCGGCGCCGCATCAACCCAATTCTGGATCGACCCCGTGGAGGAGATGCTCGGCATATTCATGACCCAGTTCATGCCCGCCGGCTACTACCCGGTCGCTCGCGAATTCAGGGTGGCGGCTTACCAGGCGCTGATCGACTGAACATGGCCAGCCTCTGGAGAAGACCATGCCTATCCAGAAAGAATCGCGCCTGCTCCGCATCGGCGTAGTCGGCGCAGGACCAATCGCTCAGATCGCGCATCTGGAAGCCTGCCGCAAGGGGCGCAATACCGAACTATACGGCCTTTGTGAGACTGCGCCCGACCTGTTGGCGCGTGTGGCTGGAATACACCGCCCCCAGCGCAGTTTCACCCGCTACGCCGATATGCTGGCCGATACCCAAGTCGATGCGGTGATCGTGGCGGTTGCCGACCAATTCCATGTAGAGTTGGCTCTGCAAGCCCTGCGGGCCGGCAAACATGTGCTGGTCGAAAAACCGATGGGGGTAAACGTTGAGGAATGTGAAGCGCTGCGTGACGAAGTAGTAACCTCCGGCCTTACCCTGCAAGTAGGCCACAACCGCCGTTTCGACCCCGGCGTAATCCACGCCCGCCGCTTCATTCAGGAACAGATCGGCGGACTGCTGTCAGCCCAGTTCTGGTACTACGATTCAGTCCACCGCTATACGATGACCGACGCCCTTCAACCCTTGATAGAAACCAGCTCGCAGGCGCTTCGACCCGCTGGCAACCCGAAAGCCGACCGCCGCCGCTATCTCATGCTGGGCCACGGCAGCCACCTGACCGACACCACCCGTTTCCTATCTCAAAGCGAGATCACACAAGTGCGTTCCCGCTATCTGGAGCGCTTCGGTAGGCACTGCTGGTTCGTGGATATCGCCTTTGCCGACGGTAGTCTGGGAAACCTCGAGTTGACCATCACAGTTGCAGGAGATTTCGAAGAGGGTTTTCGCATCCAGGGCGAACATGGCAGCGTCCGCGGTCGCCTGCCCCTTTCCTGGTACCACAAGGCCGGCAGCGTGGAGTGCTTCTCTACGAAAGATGACCTATACACCCGCCCTTTGGGCCAGGATGGCCACGGTTATCGGCAACAGCTCGAAGGCTGGGCTGACACCATCCTGCACGGCAAACCGCAGTGGGGCGCAAACGTCCATGATGGCCTCGCCTCCATGCGGGCAATGGCCGCTATTGCAAGCTCAGCATCCAACGGCGGCGATTGGGTCGCTCTCGACAAAATTACAGGAGGCGTCTGAATGGAAATCGGAATCTTTGCACGTACCTTTGAAGCCCCTTCCCTTGCTGGCGTTTTAAACGCGGTCGCCTCCCATGGCATCCGCCACATCCAGCTCAACACCAGTTGCATGGGACTTTCAGACATGCCGGACGGCCTGGACTCCGCCGCGTGTGCGCAGGCCCGCCGCGAGATAGACGCTCGCAACATCGAAGTGGCCTCCCTCTCGGCTACCTACAACATGATCCACCCGGACCCGGCTGCACGCGCACAGGGCATGAGCCGTCTTGGAGTTCTGGCGTCCCACGCAGCTGAATTGGGCACCGACCTGCTCACTCTCTGCACCGGCACTCGCAACCCAACCAACATGTGGCAACATCACACCGAAAACAACGCCCCTGAAGCTTGGGCAGATCTGCTTGACGCAATGGAGCAGGCTCTCACCCTTGCCGAAAAGCACGATGTGCGGCTCGGTATCGAGCCGGAGGTTGCAAACGTTGTCAATTCGCCACAAAAGGCACGCAAACTGTTGGACTCAATGGGTTCCGACAGGTTGACAATTGTCATGGACGGTGCCAACGTCTTTCCCAAAGGAACAATTCAGCGACAGCATCAGATCCTGGACGAAGCATTCGACCTGCTGGGGGATCGCATCTCGCTGGCGCACGCAAAAGACCTGAGCCGCGACGGCGAAGCCGGCCACGAAGCCGCCGGCACCGGGCTGCTCGACTACGACTATTATCTGCATCTGTTACACAAGAGCGGCTACCGCGGCGCGGTCGTGCTCCACAGTCTGACCCCTGCACAAGTCTCGGACTGTGTGCGATTCCTGCAGCAGAAACTGCAAGACATTGTGTGAGACCGAACGTAGGTCCCAACCGCGCCTGTGTCACTTCGCTCCTACCGTCCCTGTACTGTCACTGCAGCCACTTGAGCGCCCCTGCCCCCGAGAGAGTCAAAGGACATCGCCATGAACCAATCCATGAGCGTCACTGAGGTACTTGAGTCAGCACTTTACGTCGAAGACCTCGCGGCCGCTGAACAGTTTTACACCAAGGTGCTCGGTCTCGCTTTTTACTCGAAGGTAGAGGGGCGCCATCTCTTTCTTCGCTGCGGCCAGCGCATGGTGCTGCTCTTTAATGCCGAAGCAACGTCAGTCTCTGCGGGAAGCTCAACAGTTGTACCCGTACATGGCGCCAAAGGTGCAGGTCACCTTGCCTTTGCCGCGCGCGAAGATGAAATCGATCGATGGAAGGAGCACCTCGCCTATCACGGCGTAGAAATCGAGAGGGAAATCAACTGGGGAGACAGTCGATCTATCTACTTCCGAGACCCGTCGCACAACAGCCTGGAAATTGCCTCGCCCTTGCTGTGGGGGAGCCCCGAAGAGACGATTCCCCCTGCGACTGATCATGAAGGGTCGGTGGGAGACTGATGCATTGGACATAGGTTGGAACGAGACGGCGTTCCAATGTGCGGACTTTGCTACGACTAAGAGAGGTGCGGAGTATTCTGGCGCTCAATCTTGGGGATAGGGGAAGTGCTCCTCCATCCACGAACGCCACTTCGGTTCTTCGCCGGCGACAACCTCAGCGGCATCCTCGCCGTACAGATAAAACCTGAGCGACAACAGGATCCTCTCGTCAAGAGGCCACACAAACAGGTGGGCCACGCCTGAAGTCGGCTTGTCGATATGCAGTATTATCTCAGTCTCGTCAGGCAATGTATCGACAACGCCTGCGAAGTTCAAGCCGCCAGCCGGCGCCGCGAAGCGTTCTCCCAGCTCCGCCGCGGAGAATCCCAGCGCGGCAGCCGTTTTCTCCCACGCCTGGGAACCTTCAGACGTCGCCCCCATCAGCTCAAGCAAGGTGCACGGCTGTCCCCGATGGTGGGTCATGTAAATTTGCAGAATACGGAAAAAAGCCGGCCAGCCCGCCTCCGTCCCCTCGATATGGCTGTCGTATTCGTCGTTGTCAACGAACAAACTGTGTTCGACGCTCAAGAGGCACGTATTGCCCGTCCCTTCCTCAATTTTCCAGTCCGTTGCCACTTCTGGACCGCCCGGAATGAATTCATCGCTTGTAACCGAAAAACCTCGCGGCGGGTCCCACTCCGTTAATGTCGCAGCCGAGGAAATACCGGGCCCAAAGTGAACAATTAGCCGCTCGGGTTGACCATCCGCCCCAATTTCAAAGATAGACCGCGTAAACCACGCCGAAAGCCCTGCGTCGGTGCTGATCGCTTGCCACAACTCTTCGACCGAGCCTGGCGTCTCAACTTCCACCCGTACCCATCTGCGCCCGTTAGGGTCTACTTTAGTGCTCATATTATCTCCAGTTTACAGTGGACCATCCAGGCCAACAAATTGTAATAGGCCATTGCTGCGTATTGCCCCAAACGTCAAAACCGCAGTTTCTTTCCCAGCAATGCAGCCCTTCGAGAGAGCACGCTCATCGATATGGTTGCCGTACTCTCATGTTGTAGCTACAAGGAACGCATGGGCTATGAGGGGGACGAGGAGAAACGACGCATTTGCCAGGGGAAACATGGCAACGACTTTTCGGCAATTGAAGGTTTCGACTGGGCTACGGCAGTAACTATACGTGACAGTCGACATCAGGAACAGCGCTATATCGCCAAAAGACGCATTGGCACGCGTCTTCATGTGGTAGTATTCAACAGTCGCGAGGAAGATATTCGTATTATCAGCCTGCGTAAGGCCGATTCTCGAGAGGTAACGGACGATGAAAAGCGATAAATTCAAAGATAAGTCCTTTGAAGAGATTTCAGGGGAGTATGGGGAAGAGGCCGCCATCAACGCCGGAATCGAAGCAGACCCCGAAACGATGGAACTGGATGAGGAGTGGTTCACGAAGGCGCGGCCCGCAAGTGAAGTCGTCCCGGACATTGTCGAGCGTTATCTGCGACTGCAAGGACGAGAACTGGAAGGCACCAAGATTATGCTTTCCATTCCTTTGGACGCTGATCTCGCGCAGTACATCCGCGGCCTCGGGCCCGAATGGGAAGAAGTGGTAAACGATAAGCTGCGCCGTGCGTTCTTTAGCACTTGACTCAGCAGGCATACTCTCGTCAACGCATGATATACTGTCGAAGGAGTAGTACATCCCTTCCACTTGGTGGCCATCTCGTTGGCGCCGGTTTGAGTACGATTCTCCTGGCTCAAAATGACGCTCGATCTCCTCTCGATGTTCCACACCTGGGTAACGGTCTTGACCAAGCCCGGAGAACAGTTCTTCGAGGCCGAACGCCACAAACAATCCGCGACCCTGTCGACCGCGCTCATCTGGATGGTTCTAGCTGGCGCAGTCGTCGTTCTCCTTGAACTGCTGCAAGTGCAACTCTATCCTTCCTCCCCGGAGAGCATGTTGCCGTCTGAAGTCCTGTCGCCTTCAGAGTTTCTCGCTATCTTGAACTCGATTCCGCAGAGGTCAACCACGCAAATTCTGACTGGCATAGTGACAACACCTGTTACATTTGTCATTTCGGTCGGAATTCAGCATCTGGTCGCATCTCTACTCGGATCAAATCGTATCCGTCTGGAGCCGTCAGGTGAGACTCGCTCAGAAAAGTTTGGGCGCTACGCCTATCTAAATGCTACTTTCGGCGCCCCTTTCGCAATTGCCATGGCACTGGTAAGCCTCGTACCTTTCCTCATTTGCCTGGCTGTCTTCATTCTGTCGATCTACCAGTTAGTACTTGCCTACTTTGCCACAAGAGTTGAATACGGATTGCCTCGCGGTCGGGCGATTTTGGTTATCCTCGTAGGTCCGCTTCTCGTTGGTGGGGGAACCGCGCTGGTCGGGGGAACGATGTACAACTTTGGCTTCCTTGGTTGATTAGGGCTGCAAGATTCTGAAGTAAGTTTCCCCGCCCCTTGCTCTCGTCGCCTATTTCCCACATAATGTGCACGGGATCCCCAATTGCTGCCCTGCACACTCGGGGCACCTGAGATCGAGGCTCTACAGAGCCAAGCGGGCACATCTGTCATAAGGAGATACCTATGGACGTCAACTCGATCTTCCAAACCTGGGTGAATGTATTGACCAAGCCCGGCGAAGAAGTTTTCACCGCCGAAAGAGAGAAATCCTCGGCGACGCTGAAGACCGCGCTCATCTGGATGATCTTGGCCTCGGTCATCTCGGCCCTGCTCGGAACGCTGCAAGCCCAGATTTTTTCGTCTCCATTAGGTGGAGTCGGTCAGATCATGGAGATGTTACCGACAGAACTCCAAGGAGAACTCGGGCCTATCACTGAAAACGCTACGCCCGGTGGGTCTTTTCTAAGCCTCTCCTTCATCTTTTTTGGACCAATCACTTTCCTTATTGGCGTAGGCATCTACCATGTTGTCGCCTCCGTACTGGGTGGGCGCGGGCAATACGGCCGCTATGCCTATCTCTATGCCACCTTCGGCGCGCCGATAATCATCGTCGGATCCATACTAGGTTTCTTGCCGGCCGTGGGAGGCTGCTTAGGTGCCATTCTTGGGATTTACCAGATTGTGCTGAATTACTTTGCCCTAAAGGTAGAATATCAGCTTTCACAAGGCAGAGCCGTAGTTGTTGTCGTCGCACCGCTCCTGGTCGGATTGGCCCTGGTAGCATGTTTGGCCATTGCCCTTGTAGGCATGGTGGCCTCCGTAATGCAGTAAGAAAACATGACCATCATTGACGCGCACAACCACCCCGACTGGCTCGGCCATGACCTGCCGAAGTTTCTGGCCAACATGGACCGCTACGGCATCGACAAGACCTGGCTGCTTACTTGGGAGTGCCCGCCAGATGAGTACAATCCGGCCAGCTATTACCAGGCGATGCACTTTGGCGACGGCCGCGCCTATCCAGTCCCGTTTGCCTCCTGCCTGCGATACAAGCAGGCTGCCCCAGATCGTTTCGTTCTAGGCTACGCCCCCGACCCCCGCCGTCCCGAAGCCATCGATCAGCTGCAAGCCGCCATCGAAATTCACGGCGTGCAGGTCTGTGGCGAAATCAAGCTGCGCATGCTCTACGACAACCCCGACGCTTTGCGGCTGTTCCGCTTCTGTGGCGAGAAGGGGCTGCCCGTCACCTTCCACATCGACTACCCGATCCCTACCGGCAGCCGCTATCCCCGCACCGACTGGTGGTACGGCGGCAGCATCGACGCCTTCGAACGCGCTCTGCAGGCCTGCCCAGATACCGTTTTCATCGGCCACGCACCCGGCCTCTTTCACACATCTCCGGCGACGATCAGTTCGACAAGGTCGGATATCCCAAAGGCCCGGTGCTACCAGGCGGCAGACTCTTCAACCTCTTCCGCACCTATCCCAACCTCTACGCCGACCTCTCAGCCGGCTCCGCCTTCACCGCTCTCACTCGCGATTTCAGCCAGCTCGAATCCGACCCCTTCTCTCCAGACAGCGGGGCATCGTCAGAGCCATTCCTGCTCGAATTCCAGGACCGCCTGCTCTTCGGTCGCGACCACTTCGACGACCGTATGCAGAAACTGCTCAACACCCTGGCTCTTCCCGAAAAAGTACGCCACAAGATCTTTCGCGCCAATGCCGAATCACTGCTGGAGTAGCAGTTGGCCAGTCGACGAGATATTTTGTTTGTAGTTGGGTTTACATGCGTTCAGTCTGAAAGCGAGGATTTGCAGACGACCTTGGCGCGTGCGGACCTGCAAGCACGCCTCTATTCCGCCAATACATGTGCTGCGCCCAAGGCAGACGCCATCAGTCGCCTATAGCGGGGCGCGTCTACTTCTGTGACTACGTCCAGACCTTTCCACAACGCATCGTCATAGTCGCGTTGCCTTGCGCTGCGCCTGTCGAAAACGGTCGCTCCCCTCGTTTCGCTGCCCGACAACTCCACCCGCATAGGCCAGCGTTCCACTGTTGCACCCTCCGGATCGATCACCGCGGCAACCGTTCCAGCGTCACCGATGAGCGAATACTCCGCCCCGAAAAACCGACAATAGTGCAGCCCGATACCGCCGGCTATACGTGCGCTCGCACTCGTAGATTCCGCCAAGGCTCTCGCCTCACTCTCAGTGAACCACACCTGCATAAAAGGATCCAGGGGATACAGAGTAACGGGCAGCCCGCCGTGAAGCACGATGGCGGCCGCCTCCGGGTCGCAGCGAATGTTAAATTCCGCCGCCGGCGTAGCATTTCCCGGCGAGGCGTAAGTTCCCCCCATCACATAAAGCCGCGCGATCTTTTCTGCAATCTGTGGATACATCCGCAGCAGCATCGCAATATTGGAAAGGGGAGCCAGGCAGATCATCGTCAATGGCTCACGTGCGTCGGCCAGAGTTCGCCGCAGGAATTCGACCGCGTGGACATCGACCGCGTTGCGCCGCGGCTTCGGCAGGCCGAGATCGCCCATGCCGTCACTGCCGTGCAGAGCTGGAGGAGGCAGGCCGTCATCAATGATCGACCCGTTCATCCCAACGGCGACTGGAACCGGAGGAGCCCCAATCGCATCCAGAAGCGTAAGCGTATTGACGACAACCTGCTCCAGCGGGCAGTTGCCTTCCACGCAGGTGATGCCGCGTACATCCAGTGCCGGCGACGCCATCGCCAGCAACAGCGCCAGCGCGTCGTCGCCGCCGGTGTCTACGTCTAGTAATACAGGGAGAGCTGATGACATCGTGAAACTCCTATCCTGCGGAGGTTGGTTCCGTCTTAACTATCGATGACCTGTCGCGCCTGTACAGTGCCACTGCAAAGACCGCCATCAGTAGCGCTCCCAGAACTGGCGCCAGGACGAGGCCCTCAAGTGCCGTATCCAGAGTCATCTGGTCCGCCAGCCAACCCGTGAGCGTCGCGCCCAGGCCGCCAGGCCACCAGCCCAATCCCATCACCATGCCCGACGCCATCGCCATACCACGCGGCCAGACCTCCTGGGCGACGACAACAGTCGTCGGGTAGGTGCATCCCAACAGAAAACCTATTGCGCCCGCATAAATGAACTGTAGACTGCCCCCCGCGTGTAAGAAGAGCCAGTATGCCGGCCCCAGCAAGGCGAAGCAGGCCAGCAAGACCTGCCAGCGGCCGAATCGATCGGACAGGATGCCGCCAAATAAGCTGCCCACGCCGATCAAGAGCGACAGAACAAAGAGCATCTGCCCACCATATACAACCGAAAAGCCGCGATCCCCCAGCAGAGTAGGCAGATAGGTCGTCAGGCTGAGCTGGAACCAGGCGCGGGTCATCGCCACCATCGTGATCAGGACCAGCCCCAACAGGAAGCCTTGCCCGGCCCGCGACTGGCGCTGCCGATGCGCTTCCCTGTCACCGCTGCTCTCCCGCCCCAGCCCGCCGACCAGCCAAATGGCGGCCAGGATGACGACAGGAAGCAGGACCATCGTTCCCTTCAGCCCCAACAGTCCGAACCCGACCGCCAGCAGCAATGGGCTGCCCGCTGATCCAATATTCCCGCCTACCGCGAAGAAAGAGACGGCTCGCCCCCTCTTGCCTGCCTCGGTTGCCTTAGTGACCACCGAAGCGCCCGCAGGGTGGAATGCCGCTGACCCAAATCCCGCCAGCGCAACGCCCACCAACAGCGTCCAATAGTTGGTGCTGAAACCAAGCACCGCCATTATCAGCCCCAGCCAGACAACGCTCAACGACGCGATACGGCGGGCATCCCAGCGATCGATGAAGTATCCAAACAGCGGCTGGCCCAGCGACATCGTCGTCGTCCCGACCAGAGTCACCATGCCAATCTGCCCGTAGCTCAGCCCGAACTCGGCGCGGAAGAGCGGAAAAAAGACCGGCAAATACTGGTGAAAAAGCTCCAGCAGAAAGTGGCCGCCTGCCACCAGGAACACCGTATTGGTCAGTAATTCACGTTTGAATCCCGCTCGCGAAGCGGCAAGTGCTCGTCTATCGATGATCATAGCAATAGTTGGATGACTGAAACGCGGCCAAGCTGGCAAGGTGGGGAAGACAACCAAGGGCGTCGTCTTACCTGGCGATTTGTTCGAAGTGTCCTATGCGACTGTCCCACCTCACAATAGAAGGCCAATATACAAAGAGGGAGTGAAGACAAAGAGTCTTCATCCCTCCACCGCGTCCATGATAATATGCAAGCCAGGAACCGGCAACTCGCGCCGACTGTCGCAGCCATTATTTGTATCTGCCTGGAACGCCTTCGAACTGCCAATCAGGAAAGAGTGAAAACTCCCCAATGTTCAATGTCTGTGCCCACTGCGGCCTCTACAGTGTGGACAAATTGGTTACCCGTCCAACACGCGTTACCCATGCTTCAGAGTCCCGCGCCCATGTCAACCTGCAGGATGAAAAACTGGCCGCCGTGGCTACCTGTAAGCATTGCGGCCATGCGCACACTTTTCTGCGCCTGCCCCTTTTGCTCATCGGCGGAGCCAGCGCGACCGGAAAAAACGCCATCCTACAGGAACTGGCAGGTTGCTTTTCCGCCGCCGTGCTCCTGGAAGCCGATCTCCTCTGGCTGCAGGAGTTTGAAAAACCGCCTGCTGGCCACCGACGCTTCTTCGAGACATGGCTGCGCCTGGCCAAAAACATAGGCCAAAGCAGGCGGCCTGTTACGCTCTTCGGTGCTGGCCTGGCGGTTCCCGAAAATGTCGAACAATGCGTGGAGCGGCGTTACTTCAGCCACACGCACTACTTGGCCCTGGTCTGTGACCATAATGAGTTGCAACGGCGGCTCCGAGCGCGGCCCGCCTGGCGCAAGAGCGGCCAACCGGAACAGCTGCAGGAACAGCTTGACTTCAACCGCTGGCTGCAAAAAGAGGGCCCGCTGCAAACTCCAGGAGTAACTCTTCTGGATACCACAGACACGACTGTTGAGGATTCGGCACGCGCAGTCAAAGACTGGATCGCGCGCTCCCTGGTGTTGGAACCGCTGCGGGCGGACGAATGAAACAGTCCAGCGGCCTCTGGAAAAATCGTTCCTTCACGCAGCTCTGGGTCGCGCACGTCACATCCGGCGCTGGTACTGCCATCACATCAGTAGCCCTGCCTCTCACCGCCGTGCTCGTGCTGGGGGCTACACCTTCAGAGATGGGTCTGCTTGCAGCCGCAGGTTCTCTTCCCAACCTGCTGTTCGGCCTCTTTGCCGGCGTTTGGGTGGATAGGGTCCGCCGCCGCCCAATATTGGTGTGGGCCGATCTCGGTCGGGCCTTGCTATTGGTCTCCGTTCCCGCAGCCGCTTGGCTGGGAAACCTCTCTTTTCTTCAGATCTGGATTGTAACCTTCGCGGCCGGCACACTGACCGTCTTTTTCCAGATTGCCGCAATCTCGGTCCTTCCCGCGCTGGTGGAAAAAAGCGAGCTGGTAGAGGCCAACAGCCGCCTCTCGACCAGTGATGCAGTTGTCGCTATCGCCGGGCCGGCCGCCGCCGGCGGCCTGGTGCAGCTCTTCAGCGCGCCCAAAGCCATTCTGGTCGACGCTGTTTCCTATCTCATCTCTGCTCTGGCGTTAAGCGGAGTCTCCGAAGAAGAGCCGACTGAAGAGGCGCCTCCAGACGTCGATGATACCAAAGGGCCTAAAGAGCTGATCCGTTCGGCCGTTGTCTCCATCGGTCGAGAAGTTGGCGAAGGTGTTTACGAGCTCCTTCGAACCCCACTGTTGAGAGCGCTTACTGTCACCTCCAGCCTTGGTATGCTGGCCGGTGCGCTCTCAGCTGCAGTACAGATGCTCTTTCTGGTCAATCAACTGAATTTTACCCCTTCTGTCATTGGTATTGTCGCGGCCTGCGGAGGCGTCGGTTCTCTGGTGGGCGCCATGCTCGCCGGAAACGCGGCTCGGTTTTTGCAGGCTGGGAGGGCGCTCGTTGTGGGCAAACTGTTGTGGATCGCGGGAAGCCTGCTGCTCGCGAGTGCCGACCTGATCGGGGCCGAGGTTGTCACCGTAGGCACTTCACAGGCGTTGGTCGGCTTGGGCAGCACCATATACTTCGTCAATCAGATTAGCCTGCGCCAGACAATTACGTCCATTCGCCTGTTGGGGCGCGTGACCGCAGCCAGGCGCTTTGTGCTGTTTGGGGTGGCGACGATCGGGGCATTTATCGGCGGCCTTCTGGGCGAGACTGTCGGGCTGCGGGCAACCCTACTGGTCGGCTCGGCCGCACTCACACTGGAACTCGCAATGCTACTGGCTTCAACCGTCCGGCAAGCGCGAATCGAATAGACACGCATTCATGACTTGACTCTCTGCGCCTTCGCAGGCAACGAGAATTCGATAACATGAATGCGAATGAAAAGGGCCAGCGCGCCGGCCAGCAAGACTCCCGCCAGCATCCAGAACATACCGACATAGCCCAAGCTTACGATTAATATCCCGCCGAGCAGAGGGCCCGCAACCTTACCCGCGTTCTTGAGCGAACCCGCCAGTCCCATGCCGGCTCCAACCTGATCTGCCGGCACCTGCTCCGCGATCAGAGCTACAGTTGCAGGGAAGATCAGAGCTTGGGCCGCGCCCATCGCCACAGCAACCGCCAGCAGGCCTATGGTACTCGCGGCTGTCGGCAGGAACGGGAGCGAGAGAGCAAGGCAGATCATGCCCAGCGACACGGCGCGCACATGGCCTAACCGGTCTCCCAGCCGGCCGCCCCAAGGTTTAATCAGAATGAATGCGCCTTCCTGGACGCCAAAAAACAGGCCAATCTCAACTGTCGAGTATCCCGCGGTCAACGCGTAGACCGGCAAAAAAGCCCTTATGACATAGGTTACAACGAAGACGGCGGCCTCCAAGGCACCGGAAAGCCACACGGCAGGCGCGCCCAACAATCCCTTCTGCCGTTTCAAGAGTCCCCGAAAGGCCAGTACTGAGAAAAGTCCAGACTCTCGTTTATCGCTGGAGCGGTTGGTGCGAGGAAGGGCCGCCTTCTGCGGGACCGGCCCGTCGCCTCCCATCGCCAGCACCGGTATGAACGCCGCCATGCTCAGCGCGCCGATGAGCGTGAAAACCGCTACCGGATCCAGCGACAGCAGCAACCAGCCTGCCACCACCGGTCCGATCAGGTAACCGCCGCTGCGAGCCATTCCAAACCAGCCCAGTCGCTCTGCCTTCCGCTTGCCACCGCGTTCAGCCACATAAGCCACTGTCACGGGCCCGTAGATCGCTGTGGCAGTTCCATGCAGCAGGCGAATGGCGATCAGCTGGCCTGGCGTCTCTATTAGCGCGTATAGAAAAGGCACGCCCGCGAAAATTAGCGTGCCGATAATAAGCCACAACCGTCGGCCCATTCGATCCGAAAGCAACCCAAAGAGCGGCTTCGTCGCAATGCCCGTGAGCGTCGAGACAGAGACGATCAGCCCCAGCAATGCATCTGACGCCCCTAGTGATGCCGCGAAGATCGGCAGCAAGGGCGTCTTGCCCATCTGATAGGCACTGCGAACAATGAAATCGGCCAGCGTGATCTGAAAGAGCGCAGGCGCGCCTGCGCTCTTCCGGATCGCGAAAGGTACGCGCATTTCCTATTCTCTAGACCACCACCGGCGGCACGTCTGCCGCCTGCACCGCAGCGTTGAAGTCGGCTACACTTTCGCCCAGGATCGAATCCAGTGTGTCTAACTGAGCATCGACTTGCATGCCAACTGCGTCGAACACGTCATGGGCCTGCTGCGGAGGCGCGGCGTCTGCCGCAGAGATTACACTGACAAGATTGTGCAGCTTGGCGTTCAGCATCGTGCGCAGCCGCAGTTTGTCAAAATTCACCTTTGCGTCCGGCTGAACCAGTTGCCTCTCCACCTCTCCAAGCTGCTCGGCAATCTGATCCGCCCTCTCATTGACCGCGTTCTTCGTCTGCTCATCCGCACCGCTGTCCGCAACCATTTCGGCCATCGTCTTCACGCGTTCCCTTGCCCGCCGCAAACGTTTGACCGCCTTATGGGTCTCGGACAGCTTCGCATTCACCTCTTGCCACAGGTCGAACTGGGCCTGCATCGCCTCCTGGCTGGTGCCCACTTTGGGGTCGATGTAAACCTCAAACTGCTCAGTCTGGCTCTCACCGTCCACCGTCAAACGCACCTGGTAAGTCCCAGGCGGCGCCAAGGCTCCGGTCACGCTCTTCTCGGTGAAAGCGTCACCCGGCAACTGTTCAGCATCGGCATAACGCATGTACCAGACAAAGCGATTGAGGCCGGCCTTGGTCGAAACGTACTGTACAGAGGGATTCGCCTCCTGCTCTTTTTCCATTTCTTCTCTTGCCGGTTTGGGACCGAAAGAGCGGATTTCGTTGTCTGCCCCATCGAGAAATGTCAGGCAGACATCCTTCGCGTTCTGCGGCAGCGTGTAGTAGATAATCGCGCCCTGAGGTGGATTCTGTCCACCGTCGAGAATACGTCGGATGTCGCCGCCGTTATCGTCGTCCTCATCGCGGAAGGTTATCAACTGGCCGAAGGCCAAAGCATAGTTGCGGGCATCGCCCCGTTTTCCTTCTACACTCCAGGGCAGCCAGCGCCGCAGTGTCCTGCGCGGCGGAAACAGTCGGGCCGCGGCTTCGTCCGCGCTGTCAAGCGCATCGACCTGGCGCAGAGGGGTGAGATCATCGAGAATCCAGAATGAGCGGCCATGCGTGGCCACCACCAGGTCATCCTCCTTGACCTGCATATCGTAGACCGGCGCAACCGGCAGATTGCCCGGCATCCTTTGCCAGGAAGAGCCGTCGTTGAAAGAAACGAAAACACCAGACTCCGTTCCAACATAGAGCAGACCAGCCTTTACCGGATCCGCACGCAACATACGCGTGATCTCATTTTGGGGGAAGCCAGCGTCGATCCGTTGCCAGCTCTCACCCATATCGGTAGTCTTGAAAAGAATGGGCCTGTAGTCATCCAGCTTATACCGCGTGGCTGCCACATAGACCGTCTCAGGATCGTGTGCGCTCGGCTCGATGACCGTTATCAAGCTCCATTCAGGCAGGTCTGGTGGCGTGACGTTGCGCCAACTGTCGCCGCCGTCCTCGCTGATGTGAACTAGCCCGTCATCGCTGCCCGCCCAGAACAGGCCCTCTCTGTGGGCAGATTCGAAAAACACTGAAATCGTGCAGTAGTGCTCCGCGCCGCTCGTATCCAACGTAAGCGGCCCGCCTGAAGCCTCCAACTTGCTCTCGTCATTGCGGGTCAAATCCGGGCTCAGTATTTCCCAGGAACTGCCTTCGTTCGTCGTGCGGAAAACGTTATTGCCGCACGTGTAAAGCACATTGGTGTCATGTGGACTGAAAGTAATCGGAAAGGTCCAGGGGAAGCGGTACTTCATCTCTTTGGGCCCAAACCCGCTGAACGGTTCCGGCCAGACCGTCACAAGCCGGATCTGCTTGGTGCGGTGGTCGTAGCGCTGCAGTGCACCGCCGCCGCCAGGCGAAGAGCCGACCGCGCCCACGTATACGATGTTGGGATCGTCGGGCTTGACCGCAATGTATCCGCTCTCGCCAGTACCGGCCGGGTAGCAGTCACCCCACGGGATCGCTCCCTTCTCAGTGGCGCTGGGCACAGCAATGCTGGAATTATCCTGCTGCGTGCCGTAGACGTGGTAGGGCAACTGATTGTCCACATCAAGATGATAGAACTGGCTCGTCATCTGATTGTAAATAGTGCTCCAGGTTTCACCGCCGTTGAAGCTGACACAGGCCCCGCCGTCGTTGCCGTTTATCATCCGCTGCGGGTCGGCAGGATCAATCCACAGGTCGTGATTGTCCCCGTGCGGCGTTGTTATCTCGTTCCAGTTCCTGCCGCCGTCCACACTCTTCCACATCTTCAGGTTATTGACATAAACCGTGTCCGGGTCGTGTGGATCGGCGAAAATGTGCAGGTAATACCAGGGCCGGTTCAGCAGGTCCTGGTTGTTGGTCAGATGCTCCCAGCTCGCACCGCGGTTCTCCGACCGGTATATCCCGGACTTTTCGCCCTCCGCCTCGACAATTGCCCAGATTCGGTTGGGCTGGGCTGGAGAGACCGAAATGCCAATCTTCCCCAGAATCCCTTCCTGTGGCAGGCCGGGATTGCGACTGATGTCGGTCCAGCTGTCACCGCCGTCCGTCGACTTCCATAGCCCGCTGTCCGGACCGCCGCTGGCCAGCTCCCAGAAGTTGCGGTACACCTGCCAGACAGAAGCATACATAATGCGGGGGTTGGTGACATCCAGAGTGAGGTCGACCGCGCCCGCCTTGTCACTGACATGAAGGACCCTTTCCCACGTCCCGCCCCCGTCATAAGAGCGGTAGACGCCCCGCTCGTCATTCGGCCCAAACGCGTGGCCCAGCGCGGCCACGTAAACAATGTCGGGATTCTGCGGGTGAATCCGGATCTCCCCTATATGATGGCTATCCCGCAGACCAACATTGTTCCAGGTCTCGCCCCCGTCGGTCGACTTGTAGACCCCATCGCCCCAGCTAACGTCCAGCCGGATCGTCGACTCTCCGGTCCCCGCGTATATGACGTTCGGGTCGGACTCGGAGACTGCAAGTGCGCCGACCGATGAAACGTCGAACTGTCCGTCCGTAATGTTTTCCCAGTAATGGCCGCCATCAACAGTCTTCCATACGCCACCCGCCACCCCTCCAAAATAGAATACGTGCTTCTGCGTCGGGTGCCCTGCGACTGCGACTACGCGTCCCCCGCGCGGCGGTCCGATACAACGAAACTTCAAAGCATCCCACGCCGATGATTCTGATTTCATGTCGCTAATCTCTCTTTTTGACTGTTTGAATTCGTCCGATATCGGTCTCTTCGTGTGCACTCAAAAGACAACGGCGACAACGCATTTGTGGCCAACCTGAATCAAGTTTGCACTGAATTCCGTGCCCGTCTCCCTCCAGGGCGCGGCGCTGGCCAACTGTATGCGATGGAAAGGGGAACGGGCGGAAATGCCCGCCGACAGAGTGTCATCCGCTGTTGTTTAGCCAGATGGACGCGCTGCCAGCTGGCTGAAGGGGAAGTGAACTGCAATCCGATATGATAGAAGATTGGTCGAAACAACCATGTTCCGGTCCCTCTTCTTGGGCAAATACGTGCCGAAATTGGTCGTCAAAGCAGCATCTCTGAACGCAAGCCGTTGATAATACATTACCTAACTACTCAGCCTCAACCAATTTGCGTCCCTGACTGAGGCGAGTAAAGGTGCGTTCTCATCTCTCTACTTTATTATGGGCGGTCGGGCCTTCGGCCCTCCCTTGTGCAGGGGCAGCGCCCCCACAAAACCAGCCCTCACCGACCTTGTGTGCTCATTCCAGCCGTGCGGCTCCAGCAGCGTGTCTAGCCAACAGTGTATCCTCCCCCACTTGCCGCCTCAACCCACCGACCATCGACCGCTAATCTCCGCTGTTCCCCTGACGACTGGTGTTCCACTGAAAACTAGAAACTGAAAACTAAAAACTGCAGTTCCGACCTTGTGTGCGCATTCCAGCCGTGCGGCTCCAGCAACCTGGCTGCCGCCAACCGAACACGCAGTCAGATTGCCTGAATGGCGGCAAGGATAACGGGCTGGTCAAGACAGGCACTGTATAAGGCTTAGTAGTTACAAGCAAAGTATGTAGACCAAGGACCTGCCCATCTGATTCTGAATTTCTTACCCATCGAGGCCGTATGTACTGGCTGGGCGTCCGGGAGCCGGGAAGAGGGTCCTGTGCCTGAATGGCGAGTGGCAAGGAACGAGCATATCCTACCCGATTAGGGCTCACAGGTCAAGACTTTTCAGCACACAAATGCCTGGTTGACACATCAAAAAGCTGGTGTGCAAGTAGTTGCAGGCTCGGCAGTTTCACGGCCAACAACAGGATGCCGCCTCTTCCCGGGGGTTGCCCTTCACCTTGTGCCGTGTTTGCAGCCAATGTCCCTCTAACGCGACAATAGGAGTGGCAAGTAAAGAAAGCTCGAGTCTGCTTTGCCTAACTGTCCCCAGAATCCACACGAAGGAAAATGCCATGCCTCTGCTCTTTGATATGAAACTGCCTGAACTGACCTCTTACCAGGGCACCAACCCACGCCCAGACGACTTCGACGATTACTGGGACGCAGCCCTCGCCGAACTCGCGTCGGTCGACCCGGAAGTGGAGCTTGTCCCATCTGAATTCCAGGCGCCCTATGCAGAATGTTTCCATCTCTATTTCACGGGAACGCGCGGCGCACGCGTGCACGCCAAACTGCTGCGCCCTCGCGACGCACAAGAGCCCCATCCTGCGGTGCTCATGTTCCATGGCTATAGCGGTAACGCCGGTGACTGGCAGAGCAAGCTGGGCTACGCCGCCGCCGGCTTTACGGTCGCCGCGTTAGACTGCCGCGGTCAGGGCGGCGGGCGTTCCGAAGATGTAGGCGGCGTTCCCGGTTGGACTCTGCGAGGACACATCGTGCGCGGGCTCGCCGGCGAGCCTGATGACCTGCTATATCGGCATACATTCCTCGACACTGCCCGCTTGGCACAGATCGTGATGCAAATGGACGACGTCGACGCCTCCCGCGTAGGAGCAACCGGCGGCAGCCAGGGCGGCGGGCTCACGCTTGCCTGCGCTTCGCTGGAGCCGCGCGTAAATCGGGCCGCGCCGATCTTTCCCTTTCTGTGCGACTACAAACGAGTATGGGACCTCGACCTGGATCAGAACGCCTACGCCGAACTGCGCGAATGGTTCCGCAACTTCGACCCCCGCCACGAGCGTGAGGAAGCGGTCTTCACCCGACTGGGCTATATCGATGTCCAGAATCTGACGCCCCGCATTCGCGGCGAGGTCCTGATGGGCGTCGGTCTCATGGACCAGGTCTGCCCGCCTTCCACACAATACGCGGCCTTCAATAAGATCACCTCCTCCAAGCGGACGGTCATCTATCCCGACTACGGCCACGAAAAGCTGCCCGATTTCGAAGACATGATCTTCCAGTGGATGCTGGAAATGTAAGAGGGTGAGTTACTAAGATTCATAAACAGCTTGCCGCAGGCCGCGTATGTAGCCAATGGCATACAACCTGCCGATCGACGAGTACCCGGCGTCCTCATTGCTGTCGCCTTCCATCGTCGGCACATGATCGGGCCGCAGCACGCCGCTAAAGCCAATATCCCGGTAGGCTTTCATACAGGCGAGCATATCAGTCTTGCCGTTATCGTGGAAGGTCTCGTTAAACTTTTCCGGCGCCCCCCGCACATCGCGGAAATGGACAAAAAATATCTTGTCCTGGGCGCCGAAGTGACGGATCGCCTTAGGCAGGTCATCAGTCATTAGCGTAAAGTTTCCCTGGCACAGGCATATTCCGTTTGCCGGGCTGGGAACCAGATCGATCAACCGCTGGAAATTTTCGACGCTGCGCATGATACGGCCCAGTCCCCGGATCGGCGACAGCGGCGGGTCGTCAGGGTGCATCGCCAGCTTCACGCCGGCCTCTTCGGCCACCGGCACAACAGCTTCCAGGAAGTATTTCAGGTTGTCCCATAGCTGCTCTTCGCTGACCTCGCCATGTTCGGTCAGCGGAGCATTACGCATCACATCATAGTCAAAACCGGTCACCAACGCACCGCCACGCTCCGGTATCGTCGTCGCCGTGCGCATCCAGCCGAATATGGGCATCCATTCGCTGCACCAGACCGGAATGCCCAAACGGCCCATGTTGCGGATTAACTCGCACGCGGTCTCGATCTCCTCATCGCGTCCCGGTAATCCCAACTTGGCCTTCTCCAGCGGCGGGCGGCTCTCCAACACCTCGAGGCGAAAACCGGCGTTCTCGTAGGCGCTCTTCACCCTGGCTAGGCTCATGAATCCCCACGGTTTCATGTCCGGATCCGGATGATCGATCGTTGACATATCCATCTGGCCTACGGCCTTGTTTACGCCGCACTGTTTGACGAGCGTCCACAAAGGGGATGGCTGCGCCGGCAACATCTCTGCAATTCGAATCATGGTGGCGTTCCTTCTGTAATGGTATCTGGAATTGAGGTCAATGACCTGTGGCCGATATTCAACGCCAGCCACAGTCCGTTTGCGCCAGAAACATATCACAGATTGTCCACTTCGCAAGTCGTTGCAATTCTGAAAGAGCCATTTTGTTTTTGTCAGACCCTGTTGGACTCCGTCTCCATCTGGGGTAAGATACTTTCGCCTGGCAAAGCCATCTACATTGATACAGTTTGCCTGCGCCAAGAGCCATTAGCCGCCAGTATGACCCTACCCTGATCTCATAACATGGTAACTGATTAACGCCTTGGTCAATGAGGCAACGCGACTGGGACTGGCGGATGGTCTCATTGCAAAGACATTTGATAGGGAGAGAACGCTATGTCCAATAATACGAATTCACTGGAAGTTGCCACCCTGGGTGGGGGCTGCTTCTGGTGCCTGGAACCCCTCTATGAGGAGTTAGTCGGAGTGAATCAAGTCGTTTCCGGCTATGCCGGCGGCCATGTAGCTAACCCGACTTACGAGCAGATCTGCTCAAAGACAACCGGCCACGCCGAAGTCATTCAGGTCTCCTTCGACCCGTCTGTAATCTCTTTTCGTGAGATCCTGGAGGTCTTCTTTACCTCCCACGACCCCACAACGCCCAACCGCCAGGGCAACGACGTCGGACCCCAATACCGCTCCGTCATCCTCTACCATGACGAAGAACAGAAAGAAGTGGCCGAAGAGATGATTCGCGACTACGCACCGCAAATCTGGGACGCCCCCATCGTCACCGAGCTGACCCCTCTCGACACCTTCTACATCGCCGAGGACTACCACCAAAACTACTATCGTGACAACGGATTCCAGCCCTACTGCCTGTTCGTGATCCGCCCGAAAGTCGGCAAATTTCGCAAGCAATGGCAGGCCAAGCTGAAAGCGAGTTAAGTGTTTCCATGACATCACAAACCGATATCGCCGCTGTCATCCAGCAGACTCCCCTCGTGGATACCCACGAGCACATGCGGGGAGAAGAGTCCTATCTGGAAGAGTGCCCTGACATTTTGGGTCAGCTTTTCCAAAACTACGTCCCCGCCGACCTGTTCGTAGCCGGAGCCTCTAAAGAGGCCCTCGACAAGTTGCTCGACTCGTCAGACCCTGACGTGGCCGCCCGCTTTGCACCAGTACAAGAAGCGTGGGCCAGAGTACAACATACCGGCTATGGTGAAGCCGTAAGCATTATTGCCAGCGATCTGTACGGAATTGAAGAGCTGACGCCAGATTCTATCGCCGCCGCCCAGGAAAAGAACACAGGTTTCCTACAGCCGGGCGAGCGCCTGCGCCTGCTCAGGGATGAGGCAAATTTGGACCACATCCAGACCGACGCATTTACAATCCAGGTCACCCCGGATCGCTCAGGGCCCGACTTTTTCTTCTATGATATCTCCTGGGCCGAAATGTGTTCGGGGAAGCCAAATCACGAGGAAATCGCCAAACATACCGGCCTGGAAGTGTCCGACCTCACTTCTCTGCGAAGGGTGATGGAAACGATTTTTCAAGAATTTTCAACGCCGGCGATCGCCGTCAAATCGCAGCACGCCTACAATCGGACCTTACGCTGGCAAGAGCGCAGCGACGCCGAGGCCGCCAAAGCCCTCGACATTTACTTGCGAGACGGCGAAGCGATCGACGAAACAGCAAGGCTAACCCTGGGAGACTGGTGCTGGGCCAGAGGTGTGGAGCTGTGCATCGAACACGATCTACCCATGAAGCTGCACACCGGCTACTACGCCGGCCACAGCCGCATGCCCGTGGATTACATCCGCAGCGGCAACCTCTGCCCTTTGTTGGCAAAGTATCCTGATGCGCGGTTCGTCCTCATGCACATCGCCTATCCGTATACCGAAGAGCTGGTCGCGTTGGCCAAGCACTACCCCAACGTCTACGCCGACCTCTGCTGGGCCTGGAGTATCAACCCGTACAGCTCGATGGAGTTTGTCCGCCGTTTCATCCATGCGGCGCCCGCCAACAAGCTGTTCCTCTTTGGCGGCGATACCGGTTACCCGGGCGCGGCCCTCGCCTACGCCAAGCAGGCCCGAACCTGGTTCACCAGGGCAATGCAGGCAGAAATCTCCGAGGGCCTGCTAACTGAAAAGCAGGCCATTGACCTGGCTCGTCGCTTTATGCATGACAACCAGTATGAATGTTTCCGCGTTGAGAAAAAGAAGGAAGTTCTGCGCGCCGCCGTAACGTAGTGACAAGAACATAGGAGTCGAACCGGATGGCCGACAGTCGTCCAAATATCATTCTTATTATCACCGACCAACAGCGCTTCGACACCATCGCTGCGCTGGGATTCGACTACATGGAGACGCCGCACCTCGACCGCATGGTGCGGGAAGGCGTCAGTTTCATCAACTGCCATATCACCGCCCCCTCGTGCGCGCCCGCGCGGGCCAGTCTCTTCACCGGCTACTATCCCCACACCACCGGCATCCTCAAGAACGGCGACCGCTGGACCTCCTCCTGGGTAGAGGATCTGAACGACGGCGGCTACCACTGTGTCAACGTCGGCAAGATGCACACTTCTCCGTTTGAGACACCCTTGGGCTTCCACGAGCGTTACGTCGTCGAGAACAAGGACCGCTACCTGGAAGGCCGCTACTACTACGACGAATGGGACAAAGCCCTCCGTGCCCGCGGACACGTCAAACAGCAGCGAGTCCTCTACCGCCAGCGCGCCGACTATGGCGATAGCCTCGGCGCCTTCGATTGGGAGTTGCCCGAGGATCTGCACTCCGATATGTTCGTGGGCGATTTCGCGACCTGGTGGGTTCGCAACAAGCCCAAACCTGATGGACCGCTCTTTCTGCAGGTGGGCTTTCCCGGGCCTCATCCCCCTTACGACCCCACACCCCGTTTCAGCCAGGACTACCTGGACAAGGATCTGCCCATCCAGGGCGTGACCAATGAGGAGCTCGCCGGCCAGCCTCCCCCCTTCCATGAAATGCGCGTCCACAACTCCGAAGTGGATCACGATTCGGTCGTGCATCTCCTCGACCCGACGCCGGAACAACGCCACCGCCAGCGCGCCTTCTACATGGCGAACGTATCGATGATCGACGAAAAAGTGGGCGAGCTGCTGGCAGCCTTGGAAGACCAAGGCTATCTGGAGAACGCCGTCGTCATCTTCACTTCGGACCACGGTGACTGCCTGGGCGATCACGGCCACAGTCAGAAGTGGACCATGTACGATATCATCACCCGCGTGCCCACGATCGTGTGGGCGCCGGGACGCTTCACCGGCGGACGCTCGTTGGACCAGCTCTGTTCGCTCTTCGATCTGGGCCCAACAATACTCGAGTTGGCCGGAGTGGATGTGCCGGAGGACTTCGAAGCCGAATCCTTACTGCCCGCCCTGACAGGCGAGGACTGGGCTGGGCGAGACATCGTCTTCGCCGAGCATTGCCGCGACGGAACTCTGCCCGCTGATTACATGACCATGGCGCGCACCGACGAGTGGAAGCTTGTCCATTTCGTCGACGAGCCTTACGGTCAACTCTTTGACCTGGTCAATGATCCCGAAGAGATTCATAACCTGTGGGATGCCCTTGCCCATGCTGAAAGAAAAGATGAGTTACTGCAGGCGCTTCTCGCCTGGCGCATCCGCAGCGGATTGACGACGAAGGACTGGGCGCTGAACAGTCGTTAGTGGGAGACAACCATGCAGATCACCGATGTCCGCACCATTTTTGTAGACCGCTATCTGTTCGTAGAGGTGGACACCGACGCCGGCATCACCGGTCTGGGCGAATCCGGCGCCTGGGGTTTTCTTGAGGCATCTGCCGGCGCGGTTGAGACCTTCAAACGCTACCTGATCGGTCAGAACCCGCTGCGGATCGAGCACCACTGGCAGTACCTGTACCGCTGGAGCCACTTTCGCGGCGCCGCGGTTATGGGCGCGCTCAGCGCAGTCGACATCGCCCTCTGGGACATCGCCGGCAAGCACTTCGGCGTGCCAGCCTACCAGCTTCTCGGCGGGAAAGTGCGCGATAAGGCCCGTGTCTACTATCACGTCTTTGGCCAGACTAAGGAAGAGCTGATCGCCGGATGCGTTGACGCTAAAGAGCGGGGCTTCACCGCCGTCGGACATCTGACGCCCTTCCTCGACGACAGCCGCGACCTGCCTTACTTCAAGACCCACGTCGACATGATCGAGGACGCCATCGAGACCGTGGCTGCCTACCGGCAGGCGGTCGGACGCGACGTCGACCTGTGCATCGAGATCCACCGCCGCCTGACTCCCAGCGAGGCTATTGTCTTGGGGCGGGGCATCGAGCCCTACCATCCCTTCTTCTACGAGGACCCGGTCACGCCGGACAATCTGGATGAGATGGCGCTAGTGGCGTCGAAAATCGGGATTCCTATCGCGACCGGCGAACGCCTGCACAGCATCTGGGAGTTCCAGGCACTCTTGCAACGCGGCGCCGTGCAATTTGTCCGACCGGACGTCTGCATGGTCGGCGGCTTGAGCCACGCCAAGAAGATTGCAGCCCTGGCCGAAGCGTTTCATGTACAAGTAGTTCCGCACAATCCGCTCAGCCCGGTCAGCACCGCCGCCTGCATTCAACTGGCCGCCTGTATTCCAAATTTTGCCTTGCAGGAGTACCCCACGGGTGAGGACGAACCGCCCAAGAGCGAGATCGTCAAGAGCGCTCTGACCCAGGAGGACGGCTTCCTCATCATCCCCGACGCGCCCGGTATCGGCATCGAACTGGTCTCGGACGCAGCCGAGCGTCATCCCTACGTCCCACGGGCGGTGCAGACGCGTCTTCATGCCGACGGTTCAGTGGTGGATCAGTAAGACCTGCGCCATTCCGCCCGTAAGCTGGTAGACCCTCTTGGTCTCCTGTTATCTGACACAATCGCACAATGTCAATTGGGACGCCGCAGTGCGAACCGTCGGACTGCCCAGGCCACCCCTTCATCATCATTGGACGGGCCGACGACAGTGGCTGCAGCTTTCACCTCAGGCGTCGCGTTACCCATCGCCGCGCTAACACCGGCCGCGGCGAACATCGGCATGTCGTTGGTGTTGTCGCCAATCGCGAGCGTCTGGGCGAGAGGAATCTCCAGTTTTCTTGCAACGAATTCCAGCGCCGAGCCCTTGTCAGCCTCTCGCGGAAATACGCACAACGAGTGCACACGCCCGGCCGGCTCGTAATACGTCTCAGTTCGGCAGTCCTGTGGGAACTGTTCCGTCAGCCCTTGCACCGCGGCAATAGCCTCCGGTTCGTGAAGGAGCATTCGCATCGGGTCGCCAACCAATGCCTCTTCATTTGTTGACACAATAACCAAGCTGGGCAGATCCGGCTTCCCTTCCCTGCCTACGTCTGACCAGTGCTCAATTGGCCCGAGGGGCTGCCCGGGCCGCTGCCTCAAGTAACTCAGATTGCCGACACTTGTGCTCACCTCCCAGCCATGCTCATCCGCGAGCCGGGCAACCGAACGGGCGACCTCCATCGGAATCGTGAATGACGCCCACACCGGCCCTTCGGGCGACGCAAATATCTGCGCGCCGTTTGTACAGATGACCGGGTCGCCAAAGCCCCAAGCCTTGCAAAGTTTGCGCACGCCGCCGATGTTGCGGGTTGTATTTATGACAACCCTCACACCCAATCCGTTAGCGCTCTGCAACAGCCGCACGCCTTCAGGCGCGGGCGTGCTATCACTGCGAAACAGTGTGCCATCAAGATCGACCGAGATGAGTCGAATGGGGTAGTTCAAGTTCAATCGTATCCTTTCAAAAGCAACTGAGAACAGAAAGTTGCGCAGATGCAACCTTCTCAATGACTGAAGTGATTAGGAGACCTGTGTCTCCTTCCGTCTCTCCAACAATCTGGTGAACTTTCAATTGAACTTGGCGCGCTGCCATCTAAAGTGCATAATTCCCTACTCCTGTGTGTCGTGCATCCCCCTTCCCACCGTGGATGGCTATGCAACCAACTTTTTCAGCAACGACCTTCATTTCTTGTAAAGGTTGGGTCAATCCAGCGTTTTTTCTAGCTTTTTCCTTCTGTGCAGCACACCTGTATGAGGTGGCAATCCTTCCGTTGGAGTTGCAACCCCCTGGAATCGTAGCTACAATCAAGACAGGAGACAAGGGAAGGACATGCGAGAGACTTCTGAAAGTGCTGCGCCAAATACATGCCGACTGTGCGCTGTTAAATCGACGACTTTGCATTAAGCGTTCGCTCGTTTGGCGCACTCTCTGAAAGGTAGAAAATGGAAGCGTTTCCAAGAATCACTCTTGACCCATCCGTGATGGGAGGCAAAGCATGCATTCGGGGGCTGCGTGTGACGGCCGGAACCCTCGTCGGCCTCTTGGCAGCCGGGAGGTCTGCCGAGGAGATTTTGGCAGCCTACCCGTATCTTGAGCGGGAAGATATCGACCAATCTCTTGCTTATGCGGCATGGAGGCTGGAAGAGCGCGAAGTTCCGCTTTCCATTCCATGACCGTGAAACTTGTGGTCGACATGAACCCGTCGCCTGATTGGATTTCTCTGCTGGAGAACCATGGATGGTCGGCAGTTCATCTGTCCAGGATCGGCGACCCGCGGGCCAGTGACGCTACGATTATAGAATGGACCGTAACCCACGAAAGTGTTGTATTTACACACGATTTTGATTTTGGCGCATTACTGGCATTGTCCCGTGCAACGGGACCAAGTGTAATTCAGGTTCGGGCTGTCGACGTAATGCCGGATAGTCTCGGTGACGCTGTTCTCGCTGCACTTCGGCAACATGAGGCCGATCTCTCATCCGGCGCATTGGTTGTCGTAGACGAGAGCAGGAGCCGGGTCAGGCTTCTTCCTATCGGGCGTTAAGTTTGCATAGAGAAATTCCTGCCCTCCTCACTCTTACGAGATTGCTTCCAAGTGTAAACACAAGGTTGCACTCGCAACATAAGGAGAAATATAAGCGCCTCGCCCTTTGACTGTCTAGGAAATGACGTGATATACTGGCCCCCATTATGAGTAACGCAGTGATTAATTCTCGCATCCCCATCTTTTTCACCACCGACGGCAACTCCGTCGGCGGCCTCCTCGCTCTTAGCTAGCCCGCGCAAGGGAACTGCAAACAGATTTCCCTGTGCCTGAGCGGGCGCAACCAATTCTTAAGACTAGCGGAACATGATTCGCAACGCCGCGCGCATGTTAGCCTTGCGTCGCATCTTCTTGTTATCATCAAAGCTACCAACAATAATCGCATTGAACTACCCCTCCGCGACAGGAGACTCTTACAATGTCTGACAGGTACATACATAAAGATATCGAGGCCAAATGGCAGGCAACCTGGGAAAAACAGGGCCTCTATGACACGGTCGAAATGCCCGGTCAACCGAAATGGTATGCACTGACCATGCTGCCCTACACATCAGGCGATCTGCATACCGGTCACTGGTATGCGATGACGCCCAGCGACGCCGCCGCCCGCTTCCGCCGCATGAACGGCTACAACGTCTTCTTCCCTATCGGCTTCGATGCCTTCGGCCTGCCGGCAGAGAACGCCGCCATCCAGAACAACGTTCACCCTCAAAAGTGGACGTACAACAATGTCGAGCGCATGCAAGGCCAGTTGCGTCGCATGGGCGCGATGTGGGCCTGGGATAGGGAAGCCATCAGTTGTGACCCGGAATACTACAAGTGGTCCCAGTGGTTCTTCCTAAAGCTATTCGAAATGGGGCTGGCCTACAGAGAATACGCGCCGGTCGACTGGTGCCCGAAGTGCAACACCACCTTGGCGCGCGAGCAGGTCTGGGGCGAAGACCGCCACTGTGAACGCTGCGACACACCGGTTATCAAGAAAGATCTGAACCAGTGGAAGTTCCGCATCACCAACTACAGCGAGGAACTGCTGGACGACCTCGACAACATCGACTGGCCAGATCCAGTCAAGGTGATGCAGACAAACTGGATCGGTCGCAGCGACGGCGCGCAGGTGACCTTTGTCACCGAAGCAGGCGACCCGATCGAAATCTTCACAACCCGCCCCGATACTCTGTGGGGCGCGACCTTCATGGTGCTCGCGCCGGAGCACCCCCTGGTAAACAAGATCACCAGCGACGAGCAGCGCGGCGCGGTCGATGAATGCGTGGAACAGGCGAGCCGCCTGGACGAGATCGCCCGCACCGCCGAAGACAAAGAGAAGACAGGCGTGTTCACCGGCGGCTACGCCATCAATCCAGTCAACGGCGAACGGATTCCGGTCTGGATCGCCGACTATGTACTGATGGGCTATGGCACCGGCGCCATCATGGCCGTACCGGGCCATGACGAACGCGACTTCGAGTTCGCTAAGAAGTTCGACCTGCCAATCCAGCTGGTTGTCCAACCGCCCCCGGACAGCGATGCCGGTCACGTTCGCACTGCCGACGACCTGGAATCTGCCTGGCCCGGCGAAGGCGTGATGATAAACTCCGGGCCGATAAACGGCACGCCCGTCGGCAAAGAAGAAGGTGAGAGCGTAAAGGCAGCAATTGCCTGGCTGGAGGAAAAAGAGAAGGGCGTCGGCGCCGTCAACTACCGCCTGCGCGACTGGCTGATCAGCCGCCAGCGCATGTGGGGCACGCCCATCCCCATGATCTTCTGCGCCAGTTGCGGCACCGTTCCCGTCCCCTACGCAGACCTGCCAGTTCGTCTGCCCGACGACGCCCAGTTCAAGCCTACCGGCGAGAGCCCGCTCAACTATCACGAAGGCTTCCGCTACGTCAAATGTCCGCAATGTCAGGGCAATGCCGAGCGCGAAACGGACACGATGGACACATTTATGTGCTCCAGCTGGTACCAGTACGCATACGTAGATCCCTACCACAAGGCGGGCGCGCCGTTGGCAGTTGACGACATGCCCTGGGACGGCGAACGCGGCAGCTACTGGCTGCCCGTCGACCAGTACACCGGCGGCATCGAACACGCCACCATGCATCTGCTCTATACGCGCTTCTTCACCAAAGCGTTGCGAGATATGGGCGTAGTCGACTTTGACGAACCGATGCTGCGCCTGTTCAACCAGGGAATCATCCTCGGTCCTGACGGCGAGCGCATGTCCAAGAGCCGCGGCAACGTCGTCAACCCGGACGAATATGTCGACAAGTACGGCGCCGACACAGTTCGGGGCTATCTGATGTTTATCGGCCCGTGGGAGCATGGGGGGCCGTGGGATCCAAGTGCAATTGAAGGAGTGAGCCGGTTTCTCTACCGCGTGTGGAGCGTCATTCTGGGCGAACCAGGTTCGAATGGCGCTGGAGGCCCGGCCACCGAAGAAGACGTTCGGGGCTTGGAGCGCAAGCTGCACCAGACGATCCTGAAAGTGTCGGAAGACTTCGGTAGCTTCCGCTTCAATACGGCCATTGCCGCGCTGATGGAGTTAAACAACTATCTGATCAGAGTCAAGCAGACCTTTGCCAGTTCTCAGAGCGTCGGCGCAGAGCATGGCATTTGGCAGGAGTCTGTACGGGCCCTGCTGTTGATGATGGCGCCGGTATTCCCCCATGTCAGCGAGGAACTGTGGCAGAGGTTAGCGGACGGCAGCGAGGCCAGGAGCATTCACCTGCAGAGCTGGCCCCAGGCCGACCCGCAGAAGGCCAAAGAGGACGAAATCACCGTCGTCGTCCAGGTTAACGGTCGCGTGCGCGACAAACTTAACGTCGCACCCAATACTGCCAAAGAGAAGCTGGAGCAGATGGCGCTCGCCTCAGACAACGTGCAGAAGTGGATGAACGGCAAGCAAATACGCAAAGTCGTTGTAGTTGCCGATAAACTGGTAAACATCGTGATAGGTTAGCACAATGAGAGTAATGATAGATCTTTGCGTCGTCCCTATCGGCGTAGGCGTCTCAGTGTCCGAATACATTGCCGCCTGTGAGCGAATTCTCGACGAAGAAGGACTGTGCCACCAGATGCATGCATACGGCACAAACGTGGAAGGGGAGTGGGACGAAGTTTTCGCTGCCGTGAAGCGTTGCCATGAAGTCGTGCATCAAATGGGCGCGCCCCGCATCTCAACCAGCCTGAAGATTGGCACGCGCAGCGACCGCAAACAAAGCATGCAGGACAAGATCGACAGCGTCAATAGAAAGTTAGAACGAGGTGGCACATGAGCGATGACTGCATTTTCTGCAAAATCGTGGCGGCGGAAATTCCCTCCCATCAGTTCTATCAAGACGAACTGGTTACTGCATTCCAGGACATCTCGGAACAGGCGCCGGTCCATATCTTGATCGTTCCGAATCAGCACTTCAATGATGTCGGAGAAATGGGTGACGCCCAGGCGGAAATCCTTGGGCGAATTATGCAGGTCGCTTCACAGCTGGCTGTGCAACAAGGAGCAGCGTCCGAAGGATGGCGCCTCGTTACAAACGTCGGTAGAAACGGCGGCCAGGAAGTCTTCCACACCCATTTTCACCTTCTGGGAGGGCGTCCGCTCGGTCCGCTCCTGACGCGCTGAACAGAACGAATCTCTGCAACAAAAAAGCTGAAGCACGACGGATAACGCCGCGCTTCAGCTTTTTCTAGATTCGACGTAACTACTCAGCCGCAACTGATTCGCAACCCTGAACGAGGCGAGCAAAGGTGTCTTTTCTCCCCTCATTGTTGTATTTTGGGCGGTCGGCCGCAAGCGGCCTCCCTTGTGCAGGGGCTGCGCCCCCGCAACGCCCCCCTACAAAGACATGCCTAACCGACCGTGTGCCTTCTTCGCAACGTATCGGCTGGCGAGCATGGCGGCGGCTGTACACCAGTTGCGTCACCCAGAGCCTGAATGGTTCCAAGGATGACTGGCTGGTCAACTACTGTGGCTTAGTAGTTACGATTCGACGTATTCGGGCGCCTTCGAACAAAATGGTTTCTGCAGGTACGGGGTATTTGGAACCGCCGCTTCCAGATGCCGCGCCGCTACTTCACCACCGCCATCGCCAACCCGTCAGAGTAGGGAACCACCGTGCTGGCCAGTCGCCCGTTCTGGCTGAGAGCACTTGCAAATTTACGCATACCTTGCACCCAGTCCGAATCCTGCCTGTCAGGATCCACCAGGCTCCCACCCATACTTACATTGTCGCCCACAATGACCGTGCCGGGCCGGCTGTACTTGAGCGAAAAATCGAGGTATGCCGGGTAGTTGTTCTTATCGGCATCAATGAAGACCAGGTCGAACGGTGCTTCATCCACCAAATCAGGTAAAGTGTCCAGCGCCGGACCGACCCGAACCTCAATCTTGTCGGCCAATCCCATCCGCTGCCACTGTTTGCAGGCAAAATCAGCGTGCTTCTGCTCCAGTTCCAGTCCGATCAGCTTGCCGCCTTCCGGCAACGCCCGTGCGATCCATGCCCCGCTATAGCCGCCCAATACACCAATTTCCAGGGCCTTCTTCGCGCCGGTCAGTTGAACCAGTAGCTGCAGAAATTTGCCTTGCTCAGGACCAATGCTTATGCTTGGCAGGCCCTCAGATTTCGCCTCGGCTTGCAATCGCGACAGCTCTTCGTCGTCGCTGTGAAACAACTCCCGTATGAACTCCTGATAGGGATCAACTTCCGTCAATTTGGACATCAGATTACTCCATTAGATGGCGTTTTACTTTACCAGCGCCGCGTCCAAGGCTTCGGATACAGTGCGCGCGCCGATTATTTCGATTTCCGAGGGAAAGTCGGATGGGCCTGCTCCGGCGCCGTCCGCCGTCGAAATCTGGTCCCGCTGTGACTGTCTGCGCCGCAGCGCATGACGCGGCACAATCGCACGTGTGAAGCCCAGTTTGGCGGCTTCACGCAGCCTTAGAGTCAAATGACTGACGCTGCGCAGCTCTCCGCTCAAGCCGACTTCCCCCATGAGCGCTGCCTCAGCAGCAATAGGCACGTTGCGATAGCTGCTTGTGACGGCCGCTGCGATCGCCAGGTCTGCAGCCGGTTCACCGATACGCAACCCGCCAATCACATTGACAAAAATGTCCTGGGCGCTCAGATTGAGGCCCAATCGTTTGCTTAATACAGCCGTCACCAGCAGCAGTCGGTTGAAGTCCACGCCATTGCCTGTGCGCCGGGGCTGGCTAAAGGAAGTCGGGCTGGCCAGGGCCTGAACCTCCACCAATAGAGGCCGGCTGCCTTCCAGCGGCACCGCTATCGCGCTGCCGGCCGCGTTAGGGAGCCGTTCCGCCAAAAACAACTCTGATGGGTTGGCAACTGGCGCCATGCCGCGTTCCGTCATTTCAAAGACACCCACTTCATTTGTGCTGCCGAAGCGGTTCTTGACAGAGTGCAACAGACGGTAGGCGTGGAACCGCTCCCCTTCCAGCTGCAGCACGGCATCCACCATATGCTCGAGCACGCGCGGTCCTGCAATTGCACCTTCTTTGGTCACATGCCCAACCAGAAACACGGGTATGTTCAGTTGTCGCGCCAGTCGCAGCAGATGGGCCGCGCAGTCTCTCACCTGGGATACCGATCCCGCCGCACTCGCGCTGGCATTGCTATGAATCGCCTGCACCGAATCGACAATAACCAGCGAGGGTTTCACCTTGCCGATCTGTTCCAGAATCTGTTCCAAAATAGTGTCGGCTAGAATGAGCAGGCGTTCTTCGTCCAACGCCAAACGCGTCGCCCGCCGCCCAATCTGATAGGCACTCTCCTCACCGCTGATGTACAGCACCTGTCCAACGTTGCGCGCCACTTCCGCAGCCGTCTGAATGAGCAGTGTACTCTTGCCGATGCCTGGATCGCCGCCCACCAATATGCCGGACCCGGGCACGATCCCGCCCCCAAGGACGCGATTAAATTCAGGATTCTCTAGAACGATGCGCCGCGAGGGCTCATCAGGGATTTCTGGCAGAGCAACAGGCTCCGGCACGGTCTCGGACGCCGCCTTGCCAGCGCCCAAACTGGCAGTGCCCTCCTGGACCCTCCGTTCTTCAAGAGTGTTCCACTCGCCGCACTCCGGGCATCTTCCCATCCATTTCATCTGCGCGCTGCCGCACTCACCGCAAATGAAATGGGTTCTAACCCTGGTCGCCACGGACGCCTTCCCTTTGCTGTTCTAAGCGGGTGCCGGAAAAGACTGCACCATTGTCAAGACTTCGTCCCGTACTGTTTCCTGCAAAGCAGTATCTTTGGGACTGTGCGCAATCGATGCAATCCAACGGCCAATCTGCTCAAACTCAGGTTGCTTCATCCCCCTGGTTGTAGCCGCCGGAGTGCCCAGCCGAATGCCGCTGGTCACCATAGCCTTGCGCTTGTCAAACGGAATCATGTTCTTGTTACAGTGGATCGAAGCATTGTCCAGGGCCAGCTCCACCAACTTGCCGTTGATTTCTTCCTCTGCAAGGCTGTTCAAATCGATCAACAGTAGGTGATTGTCTGTGCCCCCTGACACACTGCGAAGACCTTCTCGCTGCAGAGTGTCGCTCAGCACCTGCGCGTTGTCCAGAATCTGCTGCTGATACGTCTTGAACTCCTCCTCCATCGCCAGCTTGAATCCGACCGCTTTCGCTGCAATAATATGCATGAGCGGACCGCCTTGAATGCCTGGAAAGACCGCTCGGTCGATTGACCTGGCATGCTCTTTCCGGCAGAGTATCAAGCCGCCGCGCGGTCCCCGTAGCGTCTTATGAGTCGTGGTTGTCACAACGTCACAATAGGGAACAGGATCCGGGTGCAATCCCGCCGCAATGAGGCCGGCTACATGGGCCATGTCCATCATCAAGAGGCACCCTGCTTCGTCTGCAATCTCCCGCAGCTTGGAATAATCGAAATGGCGCGGGTAGGCGCTGGCCCCCACCAGGAGTAGTTTTGGCTGGTGTTCATTTGCCATCTTCCGGATGACATCATAATCGAGTTGCTCGGTCTGCGGATCGAGCCCGTAGTGGATGAAGTTGTAGTAGTGGCCGGAGCTGTTCAGATGGAATCCATGGCTCAAGTGGCCGCCGTGATCCAGCTTCATCGCCAATACCGTATCGCCCGGTTCCAACAAGGCCATGTAGACCGCCGCGTTGGCCTGGGCGCCGGAATGGGGTTGTACATTGGCATGCTCAGCCCCGAAAAGTTCTGACGCCCGTTCAATAGCGATCTTTTCGGCAATGTCAACGTACTGGCAGCCGCCGTAGTAGCGCCGTCCCGGATAGCCTTCGGCATACTTGTTAGTCAGAACACTGCCGGCTGCCGCCAACACCTCGGGGAAAACGTAGTTTTCGCTGGCGATCAGTTCGATACCGTACGTCTGCCGCTGTCGCTCCAACTCTATCGCACTGTATATTTCGGGATCCCCGTCCCGCAGCAACTGCCGCGGATCAGGTTGTTCTGTCCAGGCGGGAAGAGCCGCGCCAGTCGCCTGCGATTTTGAAGAAATTACGGTCATCGGTGTCCGCTCCAAAGTCGGTTCGTTCTCAAAGCACGAAAAGTAAAATCCAATCTGCACCAGCAGAGAACATTAGCACGGGCGCTGACATACGTCAATTTCCGCGGGATATTCAGCATGCGTAATCTCTGCGGAACTTGGAATGTTCCGCCGGAATCAAAACACCAGGCGCAGCTAACGCCGCCAAAGTTCGGCCGGGAAGCCGTCCCTTCCACTACAGGAAACTGAAACGGGATTGCCCGTGGGCGAGACACTATGAACAAGAGGCGCTGTCACCGATTGACCTTCAAAAAAAGGCCTGTGATAGAATTGGCAGGGCCGAATTTCGGCATTCGGGCCCTGGGTGATGAGGAGAAACCGTCGAACCGGCGTTAATTGGTCCAATGGGCGTCGTAGCAGGCCCTACCATGAAATTAGCACGCGAATGAAAAGGCCAAAGAGGCGTAACAAGCGGGCCGCCGCGCCAACGACTGCCGGCCGGCAACTGGATGTTGAGCCGCGTCTCGTCAAAATAAACCGAAATCGGAGGCAGCTGCCTCGCCAGGCGCGAGCATGTTTCATCTGCCTGCTGCTGTTTCTCAACGCGGCATGTAGCAGGCACGAATACGTAGGTACAGTATTCGATGAAGTCGAGCCGGCAGCGCCGCTTCACGGCCAAAACTATGACGGGTCATCCTTCAACCTCGCTGACCTGAAAGGCGATCCGGTTCTTCTGTTCTTCGGCTATACCTTCTGCCCCGATACCTGTCCACTAACTATGATGGAGCTGGCAGCGGCCCAACGCGCGTTGGACGACGAGGCTCCTTCCCTGGCCGCCGATCTAAAAGTAGTCTTCGTCTCACTGGACCCTAAGCGGGACAATCTCGCCCGTCTGCAGCCCTACGTCCACGCCTTTGACCCCCGGTTTCTCGGTGTGCGTGTTACCGAAAGCGAGCTGGATGCCCTCAAACCGGCCTACGGCATATATTCCGACCCCGCCGAGGGCCAAAGCCTTGCCGACGACTACTACCTGCTGGATCATACTTCAGGCGTTTATCTCATCGACCGCGCTGGGAACTGGCGGGCTCTGTTCAATACAGATGTGACCTCGGAAGAGTTGACGGCAGATTTGCAAGCCTTACTTCGCTAACCGATCTCGCAGGTCGCCCAGGTCCCGACCGGAAAATACCAGTAATGCGCACATTTATTGCGATTGAAATCCCCCTCGCACTGAAGAATCAGTTGCGAATCGAACAGAACCGCCTGCGGGAGCTCCCGGCGCTGCGTGGCTTACCCTATGTACTTCGCTGGACCAATCCTGACAACCTGCACCTGACCTTGCGATTCCTGGGTGAGACGGACGCGAACCAGCGCCAGCAGCTGGAAGAGGGGCTGGAAAAAATTGCGGCAAGGCACGGACCTTTCCCGCTGGCGCCTTCCCGGCTCGGATGTTTCAATTCGTGGAAAAACCTGCGAGTGCTGTGGTTGGGGATCGGTGGCGAGTCTGAAGCCCTGCACGCAGTGCAATCAGAGGTCGAACTGCTCGCTCGGCAGGTTGGGTTCACTCCGGAGCGAAAGCGCTTCTCGCCTCACATTACCTTCGCCCGTGCCGCCCGCAACGCACAACGGTCCGATTTGCGCGCCGCATCTGAACAGCTGCGCCGCGCAGCGGCTCAAGAATTTCACCAGAGTTGGATCGAATGGAGGGTAGACGAACTGCATCTCATCCGCAGCGTTCTGGGCCGTGGAGGCGCCGCGTACTTCAATCTGGCAACCAGCTCGTTAGCGGCCGACGCGTAAACTCCTCACTGGAATCGGGGTTCCTCGGCCGGTAATTCTGCCGCCGATGGCGTTGCCATTTCCTGCGAAAACTGGACATCCGGTCGCTGTTCTCTTGTGCCGTCAGTCCATCGCCGCTGGCTGGTTGGAAGGGGTTCCTGGTGGGACGCATACTCATCGCTCTGCACAGCCCTGCCAAAGCTATAGAAGAAAAGACCCAGCGGTGCACAGATGAGGCTGCCGCTGATAAATCCCCAGAGGCTCAACCCAACTATGCCAACAATTTGCGCCTGTACCTGTCCCGGAAAATCGGCCCGGAAGCCAGACGCCGCCAGCAGTCCGGTAACCCCTTGCCCTGTGACTCCCAGATAACTTTCGGCCCCGATCTGCTGCCAGCCTGCCCCGGCTGCACCGTCGGCAAAGATGCCCACAAACAGCAGCCCTATCACAGCCGGCAGTCCCGCCGTAGCAAATATCCCTGCACCGTCTTCGAGGCGAAACACCCTCCGCAGCGCAAAAGTCACATACGGAACACTGGCCCCGGCCATCAGGCCGATCAGGAGCGCGCCAACGTGTCCGGGAAACGGACCCGCCGCCAAACCGGCGATTACACCCGCAACCAGACCTCGAACACTCATCCCAGGATCGCTCGTGCCTGTCACGAACCACGTATAGAGCAGCGGAACTGTCACGCCGCCTACCGCGTAGAGCAGACCGTTAACAGCCGTTCGCATCGCGGTGAAGGAATTCGTCCCCGGCTGCTGAACAGGGCTTGCCCAAACCCAAGCCAGCACGCCAGCCATGACGAGTAAAGCGCCCACGACCGCCAGCAATGGCAAGTGCACGCTAGGCAACTCGGAGTCGGCAGCCGTCGCCCCACCGTTTCGGCGCGGCGGCCACACCAGCAAAGCGGCCAGTGACGCCGAAGCTGAGACCAGGAAGACAGTGCCCCCTCCGCCGAAATCTACCATCCCGTGTCCCAGACCGATATTTCGCCCCAATGCCGACAGCCAGCCGCCCCCCTGTACCCAGTTGCCGGCCAGCGGATAGATAAAGCCGCCGACAACCAGCGCCACGATCAATGTCGCCAGCGCAGGAGCGCGTCCTCTCAATGCCAGAATGGGTAACAACGCCGCAGCCATGGACCACGGTACGTGCGCTAGAAAGAGGCCCAGCGCCGTGGGAGTTGCCGCCGCGCCGCTGAGGAACCAGCCTTCCAGGCCCACAGTAACCCAGCCGATTCCCCAACCTTCAGGTAGAGGGCTCCACCCGCGCATCAGCCCGGAAAGCTCCGGATGATCCATATAGAGGAAACCGACGCTGCCAAACTGAAACGCAAAGCCAACCGCCCAGTACCCTATCCCGGCCAGGCAAAACGCTGCCAGCCCTCCCAGCGCTGCATCCCACGCCCGTTCGGCTCTCATGCCCGATGCGGCAACCAGCATCAGTCCAGCCGGCAAAAGGAAAGCAAGGCCGCTGGCGGTCAGTTGCCAGAGGTATGAACTGTCCATAGCATTGCGTTCCCTACGTCGGCCCTCATAATAAATCTACTCGTCGCTGCCCGTGCGCTTAACAGGCCCGATGGTGTGGCGCCATTGGTTCTGCGCGCCAGGATCACCCGGGCCACCGTTGATTTCTCAGTCTAGCATAGCAGACAATCTGGAACGGAACAAAGCATCCCGGTAAGACGAACTACCTCTCGCGTTGGTACTGAATCAGCCAAGTGATACAATTGCCTGATGTCGGAGGAAAGTATAACGGGGGCTCTCAGGCTCCGAACTATGGAAGATCAACAGTGTTGAGAGAAGAAATCGCGCGCCGACTCGAAAAACAGGTTCAAACAGAGCGGGTTCTCTTTAACCTGGTTAGAATCATTTTCCTGACTCTGGTTCTCCTCGTGCTCTGGAACGTGTGGAGTGTTACAACAGCGCATTTGACCGAACAGTTTCTCGCCGTTGAACAACAGTCGGACGCGCTGATCGATCCGGATGAAGGCGAAGACGCGCTCACCCCTGAAAACATCGAGGCCTATATTTTGGCCTTGACCTTGCGCCTTCGAGAAGACCAGTTGTCCGTTTCTGTCGGCAACGACCCCAGGCCCCGGGCATTTACGATCAATCCTGGCGAGCCGGCTCGCTACATTGCCGCCCGGCTGGCCGCATCCGGTTTTGTAAGCGATGCGGACCTGTTCAACCTGTACCTGCGGGTGAACAATCTGGACAGAAATATTGAAGCAGGTAACTTCATGCTGGCAGAGTCAATGACTATTCCTGAGATTGCCGGGGAATTGCAGCAGGCCCGTTTCGAAGAAGTTCTGGTGACCATTCCTGAAGGCTTTCGGGCCGAAGAAATCGCAGAACGGCTGGCCGAAAACTTCGTCATCGACAGCGAGCGTTTCCTGACAGCTGTACGCCAACCCCAGAGCCTGGGCTTCCTGACCGATTACGAATTCTTGACCAATCTACCTGCCGGCGCATCACTTGAAGGCTATCTCTTCCCCGACACATACCGCTTTCCCGTCAATGCCAGTGGGCCGGAAATAATCCTGGCTTCCATGTTGGACAACTTTGAGAATCGAATCGGCGCCGAGGGCCTGCTCGGTGGAGCCAGTGGAATGAGTGGCCATGACCTGATCACGCTGGCTTCGATCGTCGAGCGCGAGGCCGTCCAGGATGATGAACGGCCGCTGATTGCCAGTGTCTACCTCAATCGTCTGAACAACACATGCCGCGATGTTGGAGGACGTTATCTGCAAGCCGACCCCACAGTGCAATATGCCAAAGGCACGACCGGCGACTGGTGGTGGAAGCCGCAGACGATCGAAGAATACGCACTGGTGGATAGCCTCTACAATACCTACTTGCATCAAGGACTACCTCCTGGCCCCATTGCCAGCCCAGGTCAGCGCGCCATCGAAGCGACCAGAAATCCAGGTCAGACTACTTACTGCTTTTTCCTTGCAACTGGCGAAGACGGTCGCCACGTTTTCGCGCTATCATTGGCCGAGCACCAGCAGAATTTCTCTACCTACGGCTACCAGCCTTAGTCTGGCGGCATAATGTAGCGAAAAGAGTATTGATGCCGCGCCTTTTCTCCTCTAAGTTGCTACGTAAGGTCGAAAAATCTGTAGGAGCAGGAATTTCACTGCTGCGCGCAGGTTGTGTTACCATCTATGGCGCTCAATCTTCACGTTGCGCCTTTTTCTGTCTCGTCATTTCCCTGTCTCTCTCAGCCTGCTCCTCAACTCGGCCCGTAGTAAAGATTGGACTGTTGGCTCCGTTCGAAGGGCTCCACCGTGAGAGCGGATACGAAGCATTGGCAGCCATGCGCGTTGCTCTTTCAGACTATCCACTTGCCGAGGTCGAGGCCTTGCCCCTTGCGCTGGACACTTCAGCAGACCCGGCGCAGGCCCGCCGCTCGGCTCTGAAAATGCTGCGCGATGATAGTGTGGTAGCTGTAATCGGACCTTTGCAGGCGCCAACCGTATCCGCGGTGGCCGATGTCATCAAGACCTCGCATCTGGACGTTTGGCTGCCGACTACGCCTGCCACCGCACAGAAGGCCCAGGTAATGATCCTCACCCTGCTAGCGCAAATCGAAGGGCAGAAAATTTCGCTGGCCGGGCTGGATGCCGCTTGGCCTCAGCTGTCTGCCATGGAGTGGTCCGCGCTAACAGGCAAGACAGTGACAATGGCGGATGATGTTGATAGTGTCGCCGCCGCCGACGGAGTGCTCTGGTTGGGAAACGCTCAGGACGGCGCTGCATTTCTCGCCCGTCTTAGAGCGCTTAACTCTGCAGTGCCCTTCTGGACAACGAACGTTGCCGGAGATCCGGTCTTTTTCTCGCTGTTGCAGGAGCGGCTGAACGGAGCGCCGCCTGGCCCTGTCTATTGGGCTTTCCCGTTGCCCGATAGCCCCGACCAATACGTCGAGTGGGCGGCAACGCAGCAAGAACCATCGCCAACCGCGTTTGCCGTCTACCAGGCAACAAGGTGGGCGTTAGCTAAGGCTGCCGGCCATGACGTCGCAGTTGAAGAGCCTGGACTTGCCATTTTTGGCCTCGATCGCGAAGGAAGAAGCGAACTGGCGGAATATGTCCCTTTGCCCTGAGCCAGGTAGGGCAGAAACTTCACTCCTACAGCAAAGACCACACTTTATTCGGCCCATAATCCAAAATGCGTCTTGTCTTTATCTCCTGGGAATACCCCCCACATGTCGTCGGCGGAATAGGGAAACATGTAGCGGAGCTTGTGCCGGCATTTAGAGCTCTTGCCGACGAAGGCGAATCCCCGTTCCAACTCGACGTGTTAACGCCTCAAACCGGCAACGCGCCTGAAGTCGAGGAACTGTCGCAGGCGGTGACTATCTACCGGGTAGAAACTCCTTCGGTTAATCCCTTGGATCTGTTTAACAGCGTCGTCGACAACAACCGTTATCTGGTTTCGAAGGCACGGGAGCTACACGCCAGCAACCCCTATTCGCTTATTCACGTCCACGAGTGGTTGACCGCCTCAGCCGGTATCGAACTCAAACATGCCTGGAAAATCCCTCTAGTCTCGACCATCCATGCCACCGAGAGGGGGCGGCACCATTCACATGTGCCCAACGAAACCAGTAGTAAGATAAATCAGCTGGAGTGGCAGGTATGCTTCGAATCCTGGCGGATAATCGTCTGTAGTTCCTATATGGCCGGCGAACTGAGTAGATTCTTCGACGTGCCTCTCGATAAAGTAACGCTGATTCCCAACGGTGTTGATGTCACTCCGTTTGAGTCATGCTCGGATGAGCGTGTGCAGGAACTGAAAGCTAGATTTGCGCCCAACGGGGAAAAATTACTGTTCTATATAGGTCGCATCACGCCGGAGAAGGGTGTGCAAGTTCTGCTGCAGGCGCTGCCTTCAATACACGAGAAACTCCCCAACGTCCGTCTGCTGGTGGCGGGCAGGAACAGCGAGCAGATGCAGCCGCTGGTGGATGAGCTTGGAATCGGGGAGGCCGTCGAGTTGCTGGGATTCATCGACAGCGAAACGCGCGACTGTCTGTATCGTAGCGTCGATGCGGCAGTTTTTCCCAGCCTCTACGAACCCTTTGGGATCGTTGCTCTCGAGGCAATGGCCGCCGGCTGTAACGTCATCGCCAGCGACGTCGGCGGGCTGAGTGAAGTCGTCGACCACCGGCGTACAGGACTGACAGTGCGACCAAACGATGCCCAGAACATTGCATGGGCAGTAGAACAACTATTTTCGGATCCGGTCCAGGCGCAGGCAATGCGGACTCGCGCCCTGCAAGAGGTGATGCGGTCTTACAACTGGGTCACGATTGCCGCTTCGACCTTGGATACCTACAAAGCGGTCGTGGCGCAACGGCAGGATGTCAACTGGTAATTCGTTCCAATACTATCTGACCTTCCTGCGCGTCCCGCTCCGATGAAGTTTCACGACCAGGACCCTCTCCTGCACTCCTTTCTCCATTCCCGCCACGAGCGAAACCTCGCCGATGGGCAATGCTGTATGCATCCAGAATACGGGCAGCCGCGCTATGAGCGGCCGTCGAGTCAGCGGCATGAATCGTACACAAGGTATCCCCTGGGTCAATTCGCTCACCCACCTTCTTCGCCAATATCACGCCCACCCTGTGGTCGATAGCGTCCCCCTTCTGTTGGCGGCCGCCCCCAAGCGCAACAACGGCAAGGCCGACAGCCCGCGCATCCACCGCATCGATCAAGCCCCCGCGCTTGGACTGCAGTTCCAGCCTGACCGGTGCTGTCGCCAGGCGTTCCGGACTGTTGACAACCGTCGTATCGCCTCCCTGGGCCCCGACGAAGTCTACGAACTTGGCGAAGGCTGCGCCTGAGTCAATGGCCTCTTGTACCTTGCGCCTGGCCGATTCACGCCCGGCCTCTTCTCCTTTCGCCTTCAGTTCGCGATGAAGTTGTGGATCGCCTAGCAGCAACATTTCGGATGCCACTTCCTGGGTTAACTGCTGAAAGTCGCGCGGCCCCTTCCCGTGCAGCGTTTCGATCGCCTCCCGTACCTCTAGGTTATTGCCAACAGCCTGCCCCAGTGGCTGTTCCATCGCCGTAACCAATGCAGTAACTCTGCGGCCTGCGCCGCGGCCGATCGAGACCATCAGCTGGGCCAGTTCTCTGGCCTGAGGCAGGGATTCCATAAACGCGCCGCGTCCGCACTTAACGTCCAGGACGATAGCTTGGGCGCCGGCAGCCAGCTTCTTGCTCATGATACTGCCTGCAATCAGCGGCAAACTGGGCACCGTGCCCGTGACATCCCGTAACGCATAGAGTATCTGATCTGCCGGCGCCAGCGTGGCCGTCTGGGCAGCCACCACCAATCCCACCTCTCTGAGCTGGTGCCGGAAGCGTTCAGCGCTCAAGCTGGCGCTCCAACCGGGAATGCCCTCCAACTTGTCGATCGTGCCCCCGGAAAAGCTCAGCCCGCGACCGCTCATTTTGCCGACCGGCAACCCGCAGGCTGCCACAACTGGCCCGACCGTCAGAGTGGTCTTGTCGCCGACGCCCCCGCTCGAATGCTTGTCCACGATCAGCTTGTCAGAGTCGGCTAGCCCCTGCAGATCCAGCGTCTCGCCGCTTCCGGCCATCGCCATCGTGAGTGCAGTCGACTCGGCCGCAGTCATCCCCTGAAAGTAGACGGCCATCGCCCAAGCCGCGATCTGATAGTCAGGAACTGTCCCCTCAACGATTCCCTCTATCAGGAATTGCAACTCATCGGCAGAGTGCTCGCCGCCGTCCCGCTTCTTTGTGATCAAATCGACAACAATCATCTTGATATTCTTTGGTGCTGTACGCGTTGGTGGTAAACTGGCAAAATGCCATAACGGTGCCCGTGCCGCCGTTGAATCATGTGCGCCAGAATAAAGAGGCGCAAGACGGCCGTCCCAGGCCGCCTTCAACCGCTGCACGGGGAGCGGCGCCTAATTATCCTTCCAGAGTGAAAAATGAGCAAAACAGTAACCGTTGTAGGAGGGGGGTTGGCCGGTACCGAAGCTGCCTGGCAGCTGGCCCAGCGCGGCATTTCCGTCCGGCTGTTCGAGATGCGCCCGGTCCGCCCCACCCCTGCCCACGTTACCGACCGGTTGGCAGAGTTGGTCTGTTCGAATTCAATGGGCAGCACACTGCCCGACCGCGCCCTGGGCATTCTCAAGAATGAAATGCAGAGCCTGGGCAGCTTTGTGATTCGAACCGCCTTCAAACACGCGCTACCCGCCGGACAGGCGCTCGCCGTCGGCAGAGACGAGTTCGCCGAGGAGATTACAACCCGCATCGCCTCGCATCCGCAGATCGAACTGCTTCGCCAGGAGGTGACGGCCATACCCGATGGACCGACGATTTTGGCGACCGGTCCCCTGACCAGCGACGCGCTGACTCTAGCCGTCCAATCCCTTACCGGGCGGTATCTCTACTTTTACGACGCCATGGCGCCGATCGTCACCTATGAGAGTATTGACAGGTCGATCGCGTTTCGCCGCAACCGTTGGGACAAGGCCGGCAGCGAGGGTACCGATGACGGCGACTATCTGAACTGCCCGCTCAATCAGGACGAATACGAGGCCTTTGTCGACGCGCTGCTCGCCGCGCCCAAACTCGAGCTCTCAGGCGCCGACAAAGAACTTGAACGCTACTTTGAAGGATGTATGCCGGTTGAGGCGCTGGCGCAGAGGGGCAGGGACGCCCTGGCATTTGGGCCGATGCGGCCAGTCGGGCTGCGAGATCCCAGCACTGGACAGCGACCCTTCGCCGTGGTTCAACTTCGCCAGGACAATGTCGCCGGCACGCTTTACAATCTCGTCGGTTTTCAGACAAATGTAAAGTGGGGTGCGCAGGCCGAAGTACTGCGAATGATCCCCGGGCTGCAGAATGCAGAGTTCGTGCGCCTGGGACAGATGCACCGCAACACCTTCATCAACAGCCCGACCCTAATGAAGCCGACCCTTCAATTCAAAGGTAGAGACGAACTATTCTTCGCCGGACAGATTACCGGCACGGAAGGGTATGTTGGCAGCGCGCTGGGAGGGCTACTGGCCGGGATAAACATGGCGCGGCTGTTGGAAGATGAACCACTCATCACGTTGCCGCGCGCTACAATGAGCGGCGCTCTGTTCCACTACATCACCCATGCCTCGCCCGACGACTTTCAACCGATGAAGTCCAACATGGGACTGCTGCCCCCTCTACAGGAGCGCGTTCGTAACAAGCGTCAACGCTACGCTGCCTATGCAGATAGAGCAAGGCAAGAGTTGGAACAATGTCTTGAACAGCTGGAGTTTTGTCCCGTCGCCTGAAGAGGTGGGTCGAACCTCACGTAGCGCCCCGGTCCAGGTCGGTGACGGCCGGGTCGCTAGAGGAATAAACTGACGCAACTACGGCAATAATTCTCCCCTCAGAAGTTCTTCACCGCGTTACTCCGCCGCTCTTGCATTGACAATAGCGAGCAACGCGTTCGTCTGGTCCAACTTCACCTTATAAATTTCGAAATCGCCGAAATAGGCACGGTCGTATCGATCACCCTCGAACTCGCCGGTGAAGAACCAGCGCTTGGTATACTGCATGGAGACGAGCATTCCCGTGCGAACGTCATGGCAAGTCAGTCCATTATAGACCGTCGTCCAGCCACTCTCTTCCGAGACTTCTGCCTGCTGCTCATCACTGCACCAGACCTGTATCTCTTCTCCGTTTTCCAGATGGAAGAGAGCGTTGGCATTCCCCGGACGGGGCCCTAGCCAGTAGTTGAAAAAGAACAGACCGGTCGAATTGGGATAGCGTTCCGTTCCCTCAATTCGGTCAATCTGATGCGGCCAGGTCGAATCTTCGCCGCAAGCCTCCTCCCAGGTGACAATGCGATTAATCTCCAACCAACGGAGGTCGCGTCTTTCATTGATCTCCGTCCTGGAAACAGCCGCGCACTCATTTACGGCGCAGCGCCTTGAGCCGCATTCATAGTGGACATTCCAGGAAGCTGCCAGATCTTCAGGGAACAAGGGATACAATGTAGGAAGAGCTTCGGCGGCCTTATTGGGTGTCACAACGATCTGAGATATCCAGGCTGTCTGTGTACTCTCTTCTTCAGCAATGCCAGCACTATCACCAGCACTCTCGAAACAGCAGATTCGCCACCACCCTTCTTCAGTCTGGCCGGAAGTGGTGAATGTATCTCCTTCCACCGCCTTGGCCACTATCTGAAAATCAATGCTTGGGCCGCTGCGAATGTTGGCATTGGGTCTTCTAATCCGTAAAGTCGCGGTCTGAGTAGCCTCGCTTGCCGCCGCATCATCGCCATCGCTTTCCAGCGTGTCGATGTCGACGCTGCCTGAATTCAGTGGCACGATCCCCGGCGGCAATGGGTCCTCTTCCTCAACGGTCGCGATTTCCTCTGTAATCACCAAAGACGGGTCTACCTCTGGAATCGGTACACACGCAGCTATCGCAAACAGAAACAGTGTCAGAAACAGCCACAGACGGAACGCCCTTCTGGGCAAGGCCCTGGTGACATACATTTCAGACTGTGAAAAGTCAACTGTCATGCTGTTAGTTCTTTCGGCGTTGATCATCTCTGGATTTGCCCCTTTTCGCAATTCGGGCAGCTGTCCCGGCTGACTCGGGCCGATAAGGAAGTGATCGGCGGCCCAGGTCTGGCCGCCGAAAAAGTTTGTCGTGATATGCACGCTCTTTTCTGTTTTCAGTATAGCGATGTTGTGGCGCATTGACAACAGTTGTGGTCTAATGAACCTCGCTCTCCATGCCCTTATAGCCGACTCGAAGGTAAAGTGTTAAGGGTTCGTAGGGCAATCGTTTCACACGTCTGGAAATATTTGATTCGCAAAATGAACCTTCCCCAAAGCCAACCCGAACCACAGAGCATCTCCCCGCGCGAGAGTTCAACGACGGCCGGTCCCCACAACGTTTCTCCGTCAGCCGACGCAATACGTTTCTCTACGCCAAGGCGTCCTATCCTCGACCCTTCCCAATGGCAACAGTCATCGCTTACAGTCGTCGTACCTACCTATAACGAGGCCAGAAATCTGGAAGAATTGGTTGATGCTCTGTTCAATCTCCCTCTTACCAACCTGCGGCTCGTGATCGTCGACGATAACTCGCCGGACGGTACCGGCGGTCTCGCCGAAGGGTTGGCGCAACGCTACAACCAGAATCGCCCTCGTTTGGCGGTCATCCACCGTCCCAATAAAGGCGGACTAGGTACCGCCTATGTGGAAGGTTTCCGCCGCGCCCTTGCCGATGGCGCAGACTTCATAGTACAAATGGATGCCGACTTCAGCCACAGCCCCTCTTATATCACGCAGATGCTCGGCGTAATTTACGCTACCGGCATGGATGTCGTCGTCGGCAGCCGCTACGTGCCCGGCGGATCGTTGGACGACAAATGGAACTGGTGGCGCAGCTTGCTCAGCCGCTTGGCCAACATCTATTGCAGCAACGTCTTGAAAATTCGCGTTCGCGACATGACCGCCGGCTTCAAACTGTGGCAAAGTTCCGCGCTTCAGGAGATACAGTTGGATTCTATCAGGAGCAATGGTTACATTTTTCAAGTAGAGATGGCCTACCTTAGCGAGAAACTGGGCTTTCGCATCATTGAACTTCCAATCCACTTCGAAGATCGGCGGATTGGTCAGAGCAAAATGGATGTGTCAGTCAAACTGGAATCAATCTGGCGAGTGTGGGAACTTCTGTGGCGGCATCGCAAGCGGGTTTCAGGGAACAGAGAGCCGTTCGCGCAGTCTCGGTCGACCATCGGCAGTGGGCGGCCTGCTGCCCACCGTTAGATGCCGCCACTCGGACGCGCCGCAACTATGCACCGGCTACACAGATTCCGTCCCGAGCTGCTCTCCCTTGTCATTCTCACGGTCCTCCCACTAATCTGGTTCGCCCCCGTTCTCTTCACCGGCAAGACGCTGCTTCCCTACGACAACCTCTACCAATTCGAGCCCTGGCGCACCCTCCGACCGGATATCTCCCCGCATAACGGCTTGCTAAGCGATCTCGTTCTGGAAAACGCCGTCTGGAAACTGCATGTGCGCCGAACGCTGCAACAGTTTGAGTTGCCGCTTTGGAGCCCACAGCTTTTCACAGGGGCACCCTTCTTCGCCGCCGGCCAGTCCAGTGCCGCCTACCCCCTAAGCGCCCTCTTCTACCTGCTTCCCATTGAAGCCGCATTTGGATGGTTCACGGCAATCCAGTTGGCCATCGCCGGAGTCAACGCCTTTCTGCTGGGACGCGTGCTGAAGTTGCGCCCCGTAGCCGCCCTCTTCAGCGGAGTCGCATTTCAGTTCAGCGGCTTTCTGGTCGTCAGCGTTGTCTTCACAATGGTCCTCGCCGCCGCTTCCTGGCTTCCCTTGCTCTTGGCCATCATCGAGAAGGTAATCCAAAAGCAGGAAGAAAAAGGAGTCGCCGGTTTTCGCCCTATTCCGTATGTAGTGGCCGGCGCCGCAACTGTCGGCCTTGTCGCCCTGGCCGGTCACCCTGAGTTCCTCTACTATACCCTACTGGTTGCAGGAATATTCACGGCAGCGCGGCTTCTGGTAGCTTTGCGAATGATCTCTGCCAGAAGCGGCGAGAATGGCGTGGAGAGCCAGGCGCTTAACCCATCGCCCCATCTACCAACAGCACTGCAAGCAATACCGGCCGTAGCAAAAATCGCGGCCTGGATTCTCCTGGTCGCGCTACTGGGAATTGCTGCCGGCGCTGTCCAGATCCTGCCACTGCTGGAACTGGTGCAACAGAACTTCCGTGAAGGCTCAGCCTCCTACCAACAGGTGGTCGGCTGGGCCTGGCCGGACCGCCACATCCTGACCTTCCTCCTCCCCGACATTTTCGGCAACCCCAGCCATCACCACTGGTTCGACCTGTGGGCTCTGCGCTGGCAACCGGCCGTGCTTAACCGCCTGGGAGAGCCCAACAACACCATCTTCTGGGGAATCAAAAATTACGTTGAGGGTGGCAACTACGTTGGGGTCTCCACTTGGCTGCTTGCTGCACTGGCAGTGGCCGTCTCCTTGGCCCGCGTGACCAGACAAAATGGCGACGACAATGCCGCCAAACTGGTCGCAGCGCACCGCCAGCTGCGTTTGCCCACTCTTATCTTTGCCTCTTTGGCACTGGTCTCCTTACTCTTCGCATTCGGCACTCCCCTTTACGCCGTCCTGTTCTACGGCCTGCCGGGCTGGGACCAGCTTCACAGCCCCTTCCGCTGGGTCTTTCCCTTCACACTTGCTATGGCAGTGTTGGGCGGGATAGGTATGGAGCAGGCGCTGTCCCTGCGCGTACCAGCCGTCATCAGCCGCTCGCTTGGAATTGGACGAATCCAGGTTCCGTTCAAATGGGTTGTGGCTATCCTTGCCCTCTCTTCTCTCGCGGCCGGGCTGGCCGCCCTGCTGGCAGTAGTGGCCAGTTATTTCGTTCCTTCACCATTCATCAACCTGGCGCAGCGGGTCGTGGAAGCTTCCGACCTGGCGCAAGCAGCATTTGCAGATGGACGCATGTTCTGGGGATATCAGAGTATCGGGCTGGCCCGTTTCGGCGCCTTTGCCGTAACCAGCGGACTGATCCTGTGGCTGCTGACTCGGACGAAAGCAAAGGCCGACCGAGAAAGCGAAGTAAACGGCGCGAATCCCCGCGCTGCTAGTATCGCGATGCGCTCTGCTACAGCACTACCCTTCGCGTTCGTCGTCCTTCTCGCACTCGACCTCTTTGGCGTCCACGGCTCCTTCAATCCTGCAACCGACCCGGCACTGTCTCCCCTAAAAAATGTGCCGCCCGTCGTGCAGTTCATAAATCAGAAAGAGGACGCCGGCTCGGACGGCAACATCCACTTCTCCCCATTCAGATTTACCACCTTTGACGCACCCGGCAGCAAGACCTTTAATGCCAATGTCGGCATGTACTACGGTTGGCAGGACATTCGCGGCTACGATTCGATAATTCCGAAGCAATATGTTGGCTTGATGAATCGCATCGCCGATCAGAGCGGCGAACTGCTTTACAACAGAATCGCGCCAATCTACGCCTCGGGCACGCCAGAAAATGGCGGCAATCCTTTTGCCGCGTTGGAAAATCAGCTGCTCGACCTTATGGGCGTCAAGTACGTCCTTTCCGAACTGATCGTGCCCAATTCCGACACGTGGGCCAAGGTATACGAAGAAGACTCGCTCCGCGTCTACGAAAATCTGGAGGCCTTCCCTCGCACCTTCATAGCCGCCGAGGCTGTCGTCCTCCCCCCTGCAGAACAGCCCCTCCAGGACGCTGATCTGCGCCGCACTGTTTTCATTGAAGAACCGCCCGCGCCAGCCAACGCGCTCAACCCCTCCAGCCCGGGGACAGCGGACACGACCATCAGCCGGTATACCGCCAACACCGTGTTCGTCGACGTCAACCTCGACGATCGGGGTTGGCTGGTCCTTACCGACGCCTATTTTCCCGGCTGGAAAGCCTATCTGCGGCCCTTCGGCGGCGATGAAAACGACGAGCAGGAGTTGACCATCCATCGCGCCAACTCGGCATTCCGCGCCGTCTATCTGCCCGAAGGCGGCCAGTGGACGGTCCGCTTCACCTACAGCCCCATGAGCTTCAAGCTGGGCCTCTATGTCAGTTTTCTGGCAGCAATGTTGAGCCTGCTCCTTCTGCTGTGGTGGGCGTGGGGGCGAATCTACCGGCCAGACGCAACCGCCAACGCAGCGCGCACCGTTGCCAAGAATTCGGTCGTGGCCATGGGCCTCAATCTGGCGAACAGAGTAATTTACTTCGCCTTTGCAATGTTGTACGTGCGAATGCTGGGTCCGGTGGGAACCGGTCAATATGCTTGGGTTGTCGCCGTCTATGGGATCTTCGAGATTCTGAGCCGCTACGGCTTGGGCACTCTTGTCACCCGGGAAGTTGCCAAAGATAAGAACAAATCCAGCCTCTATCTTACAAACGTATTGTCCCTTCGTACCCTTCTGTGGGCCGCAAGCATCTTGCTGATGATTCTGGCAGTAGGCGGCTCCCAGTTCACATCCGTCTTAAGTGCAACTGCGACTAGGGGCGACTCTCCAGCCAACATGTGGACCTCGTTCTTGGCTTTTACAACAAGCTGGACAGGGTGCCCCCTGGTCTTGGATGCTCCTGCACCCATCGGTCGCGTGGAACTGCAAGCCGTCGCCGTGTTCGCTTTAGTTATGCTCGTCGCCAACTGGTCTGATGCCTTCAGCAACCTGTTCAATGCCTTCGAAAAAATGGAATACCCAGCCGGCCTCGGCAGTGCCATGGCTCTACTGCAGGTGTCTTTAGGGGCACTGGTGCTGCTGCTTGGCTGGGGAATCGTTGGTCTGGCATGGGTAGCGCTGGCCGTCAACCTGGTCCAACTCTTCTGGCTGAGCTGGCTCGTGCGCTCAACCCTCTTCAGGCCCCAATGGAAATGGGACTGGTCCCTTCAGAAGTGGATGCTTTCAACCAGCGGTCCGCTCATGATCAACCACCTCCTGGCGACCGTTTTCTGGCGCATCGACATCTGGATTCTGCGGCCTCTTGCCGGTGCCGCAAGCGTGGGCCTCTACAGCGTCGCTCTCAAATACCTGGACGGGCTGAACATCATTCCCAGCACCTTTACCTTGGCCATCTTCCCTCTGATGAGTCGCTTGGCAAAGCAGGAGGGAGCCGCACTCCTTCGCTCCTATACGCTAAGTGTGCGTCTCTTGTTGTTGATAAGCCTGCCAGTAGCGGTGACAATTGCAGCATTGGCGCAACCGCTCATATATCTGCTCGGAGGCGCGCAATTTGCCAGTGCTTCCGGCGAAGCCTCCGCGTTTTCGGCCTGCACCTGCCGTTTGCTGGGGAACGCTCTAGGGGCATTCGAATGTGGCACGCTCACCTATCGGAGCGGCTCTGTGCTGGCACTGCAGGTAATAATCTGGAGCATTCCCGTCGGCTTCGTCAACAGCGTTACGCAATACGTACTCATCGCCGCCGACCAGCAACGCTATCTGACGAAGGCTTTTGTCTTGGGGGTCCTCTTCAACCTGGTTGGCAACCTCCTGCTGATCCCGGTATTCGGCTTCATTGGCGCCGCCGTGGTGACCATTCTTAGCGAAGTCTGTCTGCTCCTCCTCTTCGCCCGCCGTGTCCGCCGCCACGTTGGCGCCGTCGCCTGGCCGGACCTGACCTGGCGGCCGCTGCTCTCGGCCGTCGCCATGGGGACCGTTCTCTATGGTATGACCTCGATCGGCGTGGACGTTTGGCTGGCGATTCTCCCCGGCTGGGCCGTTTACGCCGCCGTCCTGGCGCTGACCGGCGGTTTCACAGATACCGATCTGCGGGTCGCTGTCGGGGCGCTTCTCAATAAACGCCTTGGCTGGCAGGTACAAGAAGAGGTGGAACAAGCCTAGACGGCTGTCAGCAATATCCCGTGCCCCAATCTGAATTTACTCTCTCTCGTCTTCACACTCCTTCCCAGAAGTCGCGTACCGTAATCGCCCGCGCCGCAAGTTGCAGGTTATTATCTGGGCGGTCGGGCCTTCGGCCCTCCCTTGTGCAGGGGCTGCGCCCCCGCCACGCCCCCCTCCAAAACCATCCCTCACCGACCTTACGAATTCCTTCCGGCAGTGCAGCACGATCATAGTGGCGGCTGCCAACCACATACACTGTCAGATGGCCTGCATGGCCGCGACCATGAAAGGGTCGCCAATACCGTCATTGAAAGTGGCTTTCCAGGTAAAAAAACCTACCCCTGGTGCGCCCCTACAAGCCTCCCCAGAAGAAACAGCCGGCTCAGCCGCCTGGGCGCCACGGCAGCCGCGTAAAGCCGTGCCCCTCTAACCAGTCCGGATCCGGTCCTTCCCAACCGTAATAATCCAGGTCGATGCGGCCGTCCGCCAGAAACTGGACGCCTTCTTCTGCCAGTAGATTTCGTTGCCGGTCCGTTGCCAGCGGATCCCCTCGCGGGCTGATGCCCCCGCGGCTGTTGACCACCCTCTGCCAGGGAACGTTCGTATCCACTGGCAACCCCCCTAACGCATAGCCGGCCATGCGCGGAGTCGCCGCACCCACAATCCACGCTATCTGACCGTAAGTCGCCACCCGTCCCCACGGAATCTCACGAACAACCAGAAGCATCTTCTGGTATACACTTTCCGCCTTTTCTGCCATTGACCTCTATCCCTCAAGAAAAAGTTGGAAGACCCGCCATCACCTGCCTTGCATCTCGAGGCTGGGCCCTATCTTCCATTCCGCTCTATCTCATTCGCATTCGCTTGCCTGGCACAGCTGTTGGCTGGCACGCTGGCCTATGGAGGAGAAAAAACGCTGTGGCACAGGCCCTCACTTCGGCCATGAGTTGCGTCGCCTCGATTCTGCCACCAGCCTGCAAATTCGACCAAAACAGAGTTGACCCCGCCCTTCTGCAGAACATCCCTCTGACATATCCTCTCGGTTTGGCAATTCGCCTTCTCGCGACTATGCTTGCATCCATGAATGCCTCAATACCCGAGCTCTTGACTGCCTGGAAGTTCTATCCTGTCTCGGCCGCAGTCATGCTATCTCTCTTCCTTCCCTATATGTGGGGTTGGCTGCGAATGCGGCGCACTGCTGCCCCACTGGCTACCACGGCTCGGCTCATCAGCTACGTCGCCGGCATCTTCGCGCTGGCGCTTGCGCTCCATTCGCCCCTCGTCGTCCTGCAGCAGGAACTATTGATCGGCAGAGCCGCCCAGCAAATCCTCATCGGCCTTCTGGCGCCGCCACTCTTGTGGTTGGCCTGTCCGGCGCACGTCATACTGCGCGGCCTTCCTGCTTCCTCCCGGCGCATGGTTGTGGGTAAGCTGAAATATTCGACGCCGTCTGGGCGCCTCATTCGCAAGTTGACGCATCCGCTCGTGATCTGGCTGCTTGCATTCAGCGTTTTTCTGCTCTGGCACGAGCCGGCCATCGCCAACTGGCTGCTGGCCCATCCTGCTGTCTATCGTCTAAGCCTGTGGGGCGTCTGGGTCACATACATGCTTTTCTGGTGGCATCCCTTGGGAACCGGGCCGCGCCTGCGCTCGGCCATGCACCCGGCCATCGCCTTTCTCTTCGTGATCATTGGCGGTGAAGTTCCCAATATGGTTACCGGCGTGACCCTGGCTTTCCGCCAGACGCCGGCCTACGCCTACTATGACGGCCGTCTACCCGTCCCCGGGCTGACCACGCTGCAAGATCAGATGGTCAGCGGAGGCATGATCTGGTTCCTCGGCAGCATTGTCTACGTCGGTGTTGCCGTCGCTATCCTCGGCCGCGTCTTCCGTAACTTTGAATCGCCGCGGCCGCCCCCCATCAGTTGGGACGCAACCGAAAGGACCATAGCCCCTGGCTTGGAACATCGAGTCATTGGCCGCTAACTGAAGTAGCTCAGCCAAGTCGGCCATCTGAGAAGGATTCTTCAAGCCAACCCTCAGTAGCCTTCTATCTCTTGCCGACCTGGCAACCTGCAAATGTAAATGAGCGCAAACGAAACCAGTCTCCGCCAACGGTTCTACGACAACAACGCCCCACACCTAATCAAATGCGCAAAGTTGTGAAGCGAGTCCATCACTTATTTGTCGCCGCGTTTCTCCTGACCGGCTTCCTCACCTTGGGTGGATGCAGCTCCATCGCAAGCCTGCTCTTCCAGGATAGTAGCGACTCTGACAGCCCTGCCCGCATCAATGTGCAGGGCCAGGTTTCTCCAGATTCTACTCCGACTTCCACGCGCGTTGAATCCGCTGAAGGGCCGACCGGTGCCAAGCCAAAAATTCGACCTATAGCGCTGGCATCAGGGTCACAGGCGCGCCAGCCTGTGTCCGTCCCAACCCGCGACTTGAGAGATCTTGCCCTCCGCCTTCGTCCCGGAGTCGACTTCATCCCCGAAACCACTCCCGCCCAGAACTATACCGTCGGAGACAAAGTCCCGTTCTGGGCGGCGAACGTGGACACCAACCAGCACTTCCAGGTGGAGGCCGAGTTGCTCTACAAGAACGACGTAGTCTATGTCTGGGCTGAGCGCGGCCACGGTCTTGACCCGGAAGCGATGGCCGCGTCCGCAGATCGATTCGCCCAAAATATCTATCCCCAGGTACGGGCCTTTTTCGGCGCGGAGGCGAGTCCGGGTATCGACGCCGACCGACGTCTTCACATTCTCCATGCAACTGACCTGGGCCGGGGAATCGCCGGCTACTTCAGCAGCGCCGACGCCTTCAGCTCTCTCGCCAATCCGTTTTCCAACCAGAAGGAGATGTTTACCATCAGCCTGGACTGGCTGCGCCAAATCGATGACTATGCGGTCTACGAGACCGTGCTGGCCCATGAATTTCAGCACATGGTTCATTGGAACAATGATCGTAACGAAGAGACTTGGGTCAATGAAGGAATGAGTGAGCTGGCCCAGGAAGTCGCCGGCTATCCCCCTGAATTGGGATTCGCCCGCGTGTACGCACGCCAGCCCGATACGCAGCTGAACACCTGGAATTTAGACCCCAATGACAACGCCAGGCATTACGGGGCATCCTATCTCTTTATGGCCTACTTCCTGCAGCGCTTCGGCGAGGAATTGACGCGGGCCGTCGTTTCCCAGCCAGACAACGGCACCCAAGGATTCGATGCCGCGTTCAAGGAAGCCGGTCTGGACCTGACCTTCGAAGATGTATTTGCCGATTGGGCTATCGCCAACTACGTCAACGATTTCGACGCGCTCGCCCAGCATGGAATCTTCGGCTACCAGCAGCTGCAGACTCCCGCTCCCGAACTTGAGGAGACCGTCAGGAGTCTGTCGCAAAAAACTTTGCAAGGCTCTGTCCCCAATTTCGGCGTGGATTACATCGCTTTTAGCGAACGCAGCGACGCCTCAGTCTACTTTGAAGGAACTACAGAAACGCGATATGCCGACGTCGCGCAGTTTAGCGGCAACCTTGCCTGGTGGAGCAACCGGACCGACGATTCCGATGTTCGCCTGACCCGCGCATTCGACTTCTCTGATGTGCCTCTCAACGCCGACCTGACTATGAACGTGCGCATGTGGTTCGACATCGAAACCGATTACGACTACGGCTACGTTCTCGCCAGCCGCGATGGCAGCAAGTGGGATATCCTGCCAGGCCAGCGGACCACTACCTCCAACCCAAGCGGCAACAGCTTCGGCCATGCCTACACCGCGCAGAGCGCGACTTCATCCTTCTCCTCGGCGCCCGACTGGGTTAATGAGTCCTTTGACCTGCGGGCCTATGCCGGCGACAAAGTTTCCCTGCGTTTTGAGTACGTGACCGATGACGCTGTAAATGCCCCCGGTTGGTTCGTTGACGAGATCGAGATCCCCGCCATTGGCTACACCACTAACTGGGGAAATGGCGCCGACGGCTGGGAAAGCGAAGGCTGGATCCTAACCGACAATCAACTTCCACAGGAATGGTTAGTCCAGGTCATGGTGTTCAAAAATGGCAATCTGGCGAGCTTCGAGCGGGCGCCGGTGGAAACTGACGGCACCGTCCGCATCGATGTGGAGGGTTTGGAAAGGGGAAGCGAGGTTGTCCTGGCAATCAGCGGGCTGACGCCTGTGACCACCGAGGAAGCTCACTACGAATACAGAATCGAGCATCTGCGAGCGCCATAACGAGCAATCCTGACGCTAAGAGCTCCTGGACCCTTAACGTCATTTCTTGTGCTGGCCCCATGCACGCCCACGAATTATTCGAGACAGACCAACCCCAAGAACCAGGCCGGCAACCACATCCCCAATATAATGGATGTTCAGCGCCACTCTCGCCCAGCCAATCCAAAGGACGAGCAGAGGAGCCAGCTTCCCTGCGCCGGGCCAGAATGCTGTCGCCCACGTCAAAATAACACCGCAGCGCACTCCGTGCCCGCTCGGGAAACTATGCTTGTCAGCCCCGCCCGCGTAGAGGAAGCTGCCGCTGCCCGGTCGCGTCCGCCGCACCGCCTGTTTTATCAACAGTGTCCCAAATATACTAACCGCGAACGACAAAATCCAGCCAAAAAGAGTGCCCCGCTTCTGCCGGTTGCCATCGGACTGCCGCCACAAAAAGAGCGTCACCAGCAGCCAAACAACCGTGTCTCCTAGATGCGCCCCGATATGGGCCAACCAAAAGAGAGGATGCCGCTTCGATAGCTGTTCATCGTTCAGAGCAGCCCGGGCTGTGTACGTTTCGTCCAACCCGTTTAGCGCCTCCAACAGCCTGTGCATTCTCAGACCTCACCCTGTCCTGCCGGCCGCCTGCGGGTATTAGCTGGGTGCTCCGGATGTCTCTCCAGGTAGCTCCGCACTTGCAACAGCTGCTCGGGCTTGTCCACGTCCATCCCTGCTTCTGCCACCGGCAGAACCACCGGCCCGCCGTGGATATCCGCGATTCTGTAAGCAAGTTCAACAATATCAGCCATCCCTAGGCGCCGAAACAAGAACTTGACCATCGTCGGCAGACCCAGCTTCCACACCTGCGCCAGTACATTCTTGCGATTGTCGATGAAATATCGAACTCGCTCCTGGATGCGGAAGCCCGCCGATAATTTCCCCAAATAAAGATCGCTGCTGCAGAATGATCCTTCCCGCAGCGGCAGGTACGTGCGCTTGCTGTCGGGAAAGGCGGCCAGCATTACATCCTTATGAACCACGCCCCAATAGACTTCAGACGTCAATGGCTCGCAGGCCTTGATAAAAGTGTCGATGATGTTGCCGGTCAGAAGAGCTATGTCAGCGGATAGTGCGAGGATGTAGCGGTCGTCTGGATTCAGTTCGCGGAGTTTGCGCAACCCTGCATTTTGGCTGGCCCAGAGGTTGGGTTGGTTGGGCACGTGATGAACGGCTACCCCAAAATCGATCTCATCCGGCTCCAGACCTACCACGACGATTTCACCGATTCGGCCACTCTCAGCCAGTGCCTGCACCACATGCCAGGCCATCGGCATTCCCGCTAGAGGAACCAGAGACTTGTGGGCCGCGCCAGCCGCTACGCTGACCTGATCCAGTTTGTCCGGGTCGTAACCGGCGGTGATGAAAGCGTCAAACCGTTCCTGCAAAGCGCCCTCTGTCTGCGAATGACAACGCGGTGTCGATGTTGATGCCAACCAGCCCCTGCCGGACTTTAGTCAACAACCATCCGTCCTTCCCGGGCTTGATGTGATGGCGCCTTAGGTCGGTATACGTGCAACGCCTGCGCATCGCTATCTCGAACGATCGATTGCGATGCGCAGGCGATACTCTTCAGCCATCAACTGCTCAACTTCATTCTCCAACTGTTGCTGCTGGCGCAGCTGATGCCGATTGTCAGCACTCCGAATGGCTTCCAGTTGTCGCTGCGCTCTCGTCAACTCGCGTAAGACTTCCTGCTTACGAGCGATCAGCGACGCCCGGTCATTCTTCATCATCGCCCCAGTCCATCTCATCCAAGTCGCGTGGCGCCCTCGGCTTGTAAAGCAAGTAGGCGAGCCCAACCCCGAGGAAAAAGAGACTGATCAGCGGTAACATGACTATCGTCATATTGATCGGATCGATCGTCGGCGTTATCATCGCCGCCACAACCGAGATGATAACAATCGCCTGCCGCCACATTCCCAGCAACTGCGGCCCGCTGACGAGCCCAATGCGCGCCAGGAAGGCGATCACGAGCGGAGTCTCGAAGGCAACACCAATCCAGAAAACGATGCGAGTGAAAAATCCAATATAACGGTCTACAGTCCACTCCTGATCGATCACATCTCCCAGGAAATTTTGCAGAAAACCGACCGCCACTGGCAGCATAACGAAATTGGCAAATGCGGCGCCGCCAAAGAAAAGAACCATAACGCCGGGCAGGAGCATAAACAGGCCGCGTTTTTCGTGGGGATAGAGTCCTGGAGCAATGAAAGCGACAATCTGGTAGACCAGCACCGGCATAGCAACGATCACGCCCATCACAAACATCACCTTAAAGAACACAAAAATCGTGTCCGTGGGGCCAATTGCTATCAACCTGCTTACTTCATCCTCAGCGCCACTGGCATTGGTAACGGGGGCAGTAATAAAAGCAATGACCGGCTCGACAAAGGCGATACTGGCGACAATTCCAAACAACAGGGAGCCAACAATCCAGATCATCCGGTTCCGCAATTCGGTCAGATGATCAAGCAGCCCCATTCGGCTGCCATCAAATGGATCGGAGTCCAGCGGTGCACCGGAGTCCAGCGGCTCAGCCTGTTGGGTCACAGTGTCGTCTCCTCACTACCCTCGCCGTCCGCATCCTCAGCCACCGCGACAACCGACTCCCCATCGGCCTCTACACTGGCCTCATCCGAATGTACATCGGCATTGGATTCATCTACCTTTGCGCCTTCTCCTTTGCTTGCGAGTTCCGCTATCGCGTTTGACGCGTCTTCCGCATTCGCGTCAACAGAGTCTGGCGCAGTGCCCTCAGGCTCCGACCCCTCTCCCTGTTCGCTCTTCTGCGCGGCTACTGCCTGGCGCCGATCGTCTGCCCGCCGCTGAGCTCGCTTGTTGCGCTCCTCCAAATAGGAAGAGTCCGACCCACTGGAGGCGGACTGTCTCTTTGCCCTTTGCTGTTTACGCAATTCGGATAAAGTCTTTACCCCGCGCTTCTGCCCGCTGCCGGTCCGTCGCGACGCTGCCCCTGCCACCGAACTACTGGAAGTTACCTTCGCAGAACTGGCCTTCGGTGCCGATGGAATCGGAGTTCCCGTTGTCTTGAGCTTTGCATCCGCGCCTTCAGCGCTCTGCTCCCTCCCATTCGAAGAAGCCGACGCATTCAGGTCCGATAGAGAGGGCTGTGCAGCAGATGCGGCAGCCGCCGGCGTAACTGACTCCTCCTCTGTTGTCTCTGCCGCTTCTTCAGCTGCTAGGGCCGGTTGAGATGGAGCCGAAGTCTGTTTCGTAGAAGCCGTCGATTTCTTGCCAGCGCCCACACCGATGGACTTCTCCTCTTCCTCTTCCTCATCCTCCCCCATCAGCTCCTTCATATGATAGCTGGGGTCAAGTTCTCTCAGATCCCCAATCTCTTCATTGACCTGGCGCGTCAAATCGCCCGAAAGCTTCTGCAGGCGCCGAATGAAGGACAAGACGTCTCTGGTCACCTTGGGCAACCGTTCCGGGCCAAGAAATATCAGGGCGAAAATCAATATGAAAATAAATTCGAGGACGCCAATGCCGAAGATGCTGTTCATGCCAGAAGTTACCGGCTCACTTGTCTATAATCGGATGGCAGGGTAATTTCTCGGAGCGCGGTGCCCAGGACACCATTGATAAAACGTGGGCTGCTGTCACTGCCGAATGTCTTTGCCAGCTCCACTGCCTCGTTAATTACAACCTTGGGAGGCGCGTCCGCATCCGGGCTTGACAACTCGAAAATAGAAAGACGCAACACATTGCGGTCGACGATGGCCAGCTTGTCTACCGGCCACTCTGGCGCGTACCGGCCAATCAGTGAGTCCAGGTCGTCCTTATATCTGATCACACCGCTAACGAGCCAGTAAAGAAAGGCAAGTGTTTCCGCCGAGTACCCTTCCTCTGCTTGGCGGTAGTCCAAGGCAATGCCCGGTCGATGCCCGGTGCAGTCCACTTCATAGAGAACCTGTAACGCAGTCCGCCGCGCGCGTATTCGCTCAGCCGGGCGGGCAGCCGCGCCTGCGCTCTTGCTGTTCGACTGATCGGGACTTCCGTCTGCTTTCGCGTCGGGACCAACTGTTCCCCGACCTGTGGCCGAACAAGCCTTGTGGGTTGCCTTGCCGCCCGCACGTGCGGGTTTAACTACGTCTGCGACCGTTGGTTCAGCCGCAACCGGTGGCTCCATGAGATGCTGCGTATGGTCTATCATTGTCACCTGTTTGTCAACCTGCAAACGATCACATCATCACAAGGCCGCCATCTACAGAAAGAACCTGGCCGGTTATGAAACCTGCCCGCTCGCTCGCCAGAAACGCGACCGCCCAGGCAATATCCTCCGGGTCTCCAAACCGTCCCAACGGCGTCTGCGCAATAGTGTGTTCCTTCTGTTCGTCGCTCATCACATCCGTCAGCGCCGTCGGCACAAAGCCCGGCGCCACAACATTCACTGTGATTCCTCTGCTGCCCACCTCGCGGGCAAGGCTCTTGGAAAGGCCAATTATTCCCGCCTTGCTGGCCGCGTAATTCGTCTGTCCGGCCTGCCCTGACAAGCCCACTATGCTGGATATGTTGATAATGCGCCCCCAGCGCTGCCGGATCATGCCCCGCAACGCTGCCCTGGTTACATTATATATACTGTCCAGGTTTGTGCCGATGACCGTACGCCACCCTTCTTCCTTCATGCTCATCAGTAGCGCGTCGCGCGTCGTACCAGCGTTGTTGACCAGGATGTTGACTCTGCCCAACTCCTTTTCCACGACCTTCACCAGGTCGGATGCCTCATCAAAACTGCTTACATCAGCCTGAAAAACAGTGCATTCGCCGCCGCCGTCGCGGATGGCGGCAGCCGTTTCGTCCGCGCCGGCCTGGTTGCCGCGATAGTTCAGTGCGACGCGCGCGCCTCCCGCTGCCAGCTCCTTGGCAATGGCAGCGCCAATCCCGCTGCTGCTACCCGTAACCAGCGCAATCTTACCACTAAAATTCATGGAATCTCTCGGTGAAGTGGCTATCTTGCCGCTATTCTACTACAGGCCGGCGAAAATGAAGAACGGGAACAATGACCCTTTTAGACGACGCAAAGTCCAAATATTGCCTGGCAGCCAGCAGATCTGTGTGATTATTCCGCCAAGCGCAGACTTGGCCCGACGGCCGGGCCGGAACACTCATTTGAACTGTTCGCAGAACTTCCGCACATCGGCCGCGTCTGCCACATTGGCCCTCTTACCCTTGCGATCAATGCGCCGCATCAAACCGGTGAGCACCGAGCCTGGTCCAATCTCGACAGCCGTTTCAACGCCGGCGTCGACCGCGTATTTCATCGAGGCGGTCCACTTTACGCTGCCTGTAAGTTGCGCATTCAACTCCTGACAAATCTCGCCGGCGTTATCAAGAGGACGGCCACTGGTGTTGCCAATCAAAGGCGCAAGTGGGTCGCGCACCTCCACCGTCTCGATTGTAGCCTCCAACTGCGACGCCGCCGGCGCCATCAGCGGGCTGTGGGCTGCAATGCTGACCGCCAGCGGCACCACCCGGCGTGCTCCCGCCTTCTCCAAACCGGACATCGCGGCGGCGATGCTATCCTCGTCGCCGGAAACTACGATCTGCCCAGGGCAATTGTCGTTCGCGATCTGGGCAACGCCTCCAGACGCCTCAGCCACCTCGGCGCAAACCTGTGCTACTACTTCCTCGCTTAGCCCGATCACCGCCGCCATTCGTCCTGGCTGCTTCGCGCCTGCCTCCTTCATCAGCCGGCCACGTTCCCGTACAAGCCGCAGCCCGTCGGCGAAGTCGATACATCCCGCCGCGGCCAACGCCGTGTACTCGCCCATCGAATGGCCGGCGGACAGAGGAGGGCGGGGCACGGGGGCAGGACGGGGCAGGTACCCGACTTCCGCCTGTATCGCGCACAGAGCCGCCATACTCGAAGCAAACAGGGCCGGTTGCGCGTTGATCGTGTCGGTCAACAGGTCCTCAGGTCCTTCGAAGCAAATCCTGCTAAGTGCTACGTCCAGGACATCGTCCGCTTCACTGAATACGGCGCGTGCGTCCGGATAGACCTCGGCCAGTTCTTCTGCCATGCCCACCTGCTGGCTGCCCTGACCAGGGAACATGTAAAGCAGCGGGCCGGCTACTTCACGGTACGAGAGCGTCACGGTCATCTGTGTTAGGCTTCTTCTTCTTCCACATCAATGACCTGTAAGCGGCCCATATAGGAGCCGCAGTGCGGGCAGACTCGGTGGGGCAGTGTCTTTTCGTTGCAGCGCGCGCAACTCACTAATTTAGGGGCGCCAATCGCGTGATGCGCACGGCGGCGGTTGCGGCGGCCTTTGCTGATCTTAATCTTTGGTAGCGGTCCCATTTCGGGTTCTCCTCCATCTACTCGCGCGGTGGTTCGTTTTGCAACGCCAGCAGGGCCTCCCAACGGGGATCGATCCCTGCGGCTTCAGATGGTGTCTGCGTTCCTTGCGGTTCTGCAAGGGCAGATTCTGACAAAAGGTCAGTGTACTTAGGACAAGCATCAGGATCCAGGTCGCCGCTGGCAGGGTCCCTGTAATCGCAAGCGGCTACGATCGGCATCGAAAGCCATATGTTCTGGCGCACCACTTCCGTGATGTCGAGAATATGCTGCGCGTCGATCAGCAGAGCTTCATCGGTCAAGTCCTCTGCCTGACCTTCAAACTCCTCAGGCGACAGAAAGCGCCCTGTCTGAATATCGGTCAGTGGCCGAAAACTTTCGGCGAATCGGACCGGTACTGCAAATGTCACCGGTTCCAGGCAGCGCCCGCACTGCAACGACATCGTGACGTGAAAGTCACCCCTTGCCAGCACACCGCTGTGTATGCGCAGCAACTCCAACGTTCCGGTCAAAGGGCTCAAAGGCGTCAGCCCGGAATCCAGCTCGGAAATGTCATCATCCAGCGTAAAATCCCGGCGCGCGCCAGTCGGCTCTTTCATCAGTTGTGCAACATTGAACTCCACTTCCTTGAACCTCCTGCCCGGTTCCTGTAAGACCGCCTGGGCCAATCATATCCGCTGTCGAGCATCTCTGCTCTGTGTCAAGCCCAGTGCCAAATGCCTTCCCACAGTCCCCCGGACGGAATTCTCTGCACAGCGTGGCGACCGCACAAAGGGTGATTATAAAATGTCGGCGAACTATCCTCCAAAAGTCAAGCCCTCCAGTGAACCAGAGAGAGTTTCCTGACTAGCCAGCCACAACCGCTTCGCATACCCAATCGAGCCGGCCCAGCCTCTATGCTCCCCCCGCACTCCACACGATTCTCTTTGTGCATATGGGCGGTCGGGCCTTCGGCCCTCCCTTGTGCAGGGGCGGCGCCCCCGCAACGCCCCCCTACAAAAACATGCCTCACCGACCGTGTTTACTCTTCCCCGGCATCGTGTCTGGCGAACGGAGCCTACTCCCCCACTTGCCGCTTCAACCCACCGACCACCGACCGCTAATCTCCGCTGTTCCCCTAACGACTGGCGTTCCACTGAAAACCAAAAACTGAAAACTAAAAACTGCAGTTCCGCGCCCCCGCA
>MKWU01000139.1_pt1 | contig 130518 bp, 130 predicted proteins | sample 809101 | NCBI WGS metagenome assembly MKWU01 (sample SAMN05860141, study PRJNA318959) | sponge metagenome | host: Aplysina aerophoba | place: Slovenia: Piran, Adriatic Sea, Gulf of Piran | collected 2013-05-07
GGCCCGCACAGGGGATAGAAGGTCGCGTCCGTGACCCTCGGAGGTGGCGGCGGGGGTGGGAAACCCAAGGGAAGAGGCACGTTCGGGCGGTTTTCGCGTTCTCGGGGGTCGGTGGGGTGGAGGTGTAGCCCGCTCTTATATGACGAACTTCCGACTCGGGACACTAGGGCCTGTTCACACTACAACAGACACAAGATAGTACGCATTGGTTAAGAAACGACTACGATCCTCATTTGGAACGATCGCCTCGAGACTCGTAGCGTGGTCGCTTCTTACTATCCGTTAACCAACAATCTGTATGTGGTGGAGACTTGTGTTAACAGGCCCTAGTGACTCCCCCGGGTGGGCAAGCGTCCGCGCGCGCCTAAGTACCGACTACCTCAGATGTCCTTCAGCTGTTCCTTCGACAGCCGGCGGAACCGGCGATTGTCCATGCAGCGGTCGAGGAGGGCTCCTTCCCAACCGTCGACTCTCCGGTCCTCCACCTTCCTGAAAGCGTCGGCTGCCATCCGCAGCGCCTCGTCGATTGTGGGGGTCCCGTCGTAGCTCTGTCCGAGTCGCTCGGATAGAGCATCCGACTTGCCGCCGATGGCGCTGTATCCGCTGGTGTCGTAGAGCGTTCCGTCGTAGGTCACCTTGAAGAGCCGGTCGTCCGCAAGGGTCCGACCGACCTCGGCGATGAGGACTTCCACTTCGAAGGGCTTGGGTCCCTGGACGAAGATGTTGCCCAACGTTTGCGAGAAGGCGGACGCGAGGCTTTTTGCGGTCACGTCCTCTCGCCCGTACTGGTAGCCCTTCACATCGGCATAGCGGATCCCAGCCACCCGGAGGGACTCGAACTCGTTGTACTTGCCGACTCCCGCGAACGCGATGCGGTCATAGATCTCCGAGATCTTGGTCAGGGTGCGGCTGGGATTCTCGGCCAGGATCAGGACACCCTCTTGGGCCTCGACGGCAACGATGGAACGGCCCCGGGCTATTCCCTTCCGGGCGTACTCGGCCCGGTCCTTTACGAGCTGCTCGGGGGGGACGTAGAACGGGAGGGTCAACGGATCACCTCCAATGCACGCTCTGCTGCTGCGGCTATCACCAGGTCGTCGACCGGCTGGAACCCTTCGCTGGTCACCGTCACGACATTGGGGTATATCCCGCGCCGAATGTCCGGACCTCCGGTGGCCAGATCCTGCTCGGATGCCGCCACCAGAGCCTGCATCGCGTGATCGATGGCCTGATCCATCGCGGAGTCGGATCGAAAGACGGTACGGAGATAGGACCGAGCCTCGCGGCTGCCCGATCCCGCTGCTCCGAACTCCTGTTCCTCGTACCGGCCCCCTACCGCGTCGAAGGTGAAGACATGGCCGGTGCCTGTGTCCGGTTCCACCCCGCAGAAGATCGGGACCACGATGAAGCCCTGCAAGGCCAGCGGTAGCTGGGTACGAACCATGCGGGCCAGATAGTTGGCCTTCCCGTCGAGGCTGAGGCGGACTCCCTCCAACTTCTCGTAGTGCTCCAGTTCGGTCTGGAACAGCCTGATCATTTCGATGGCCAGGCCTGCCGTGCCGGAGATCGCCACCGCCGAGTGTTGATCAGCGGCAAAGACCTTCTGGATCCTGCGGTGGGACACGTCGTATCCTGCTGTAGCCTGGCGGTCCCCAACCATGACCACTCCCCCTTGGCAGCGAAGAGCCAACACGGTGGTCGCGTCAGGGGCAGGAAGCGCTGATGAGGTGATATCCCGGGGAATCGACCAGCGGGGGGCTAGATCCAGGGAACGAACCAGTTCGGTGAAGCTAGAGCCGGGGGCGGGGGCGTCGAGAGGTAGAAGCGGACCGTTCACTCTCCCCCCTTCTGGACATAGTTCTTGACAAACTCCTCGGCGTTCTCCTCAAGGACCGAATCGATCTCGTCCAACAGGTCGTCGATCTGTGTCACTGCCGCTTTATCGGACCCCTGCGGGACCGCTCTCTGGTTGGTTGATCGATCGCGTGGGCGGCTTCTCTGCCGGCGCTCCTGAGCCATCATCTCCTCCTAGAAGGGTACAAAGACAATCTTTCCCCCGTGCGGGTGGGCGCTTCAGGTTTCAACCGCCTTCCAGAGCCGCGATCAGGTCCGTTGCCTCCGACGATGCGTCGAGCAATTCCCCAACCAAGGCCTTGTTTCCCCGCAGTGGCTCCATCATAGGCACCCGCTTGAGCGGTTCCTCCCCTATGTCGAACACCAGGGAATCCCAGTTGGCGGCCACCAGCGACCGTGAGTAACGGTCCACGCATCGGCCCCTGAAGTATGCACGGGTATCGGTCGGCGGGTCGGAGGTAGCGCGATCGACGTCTGCGTCCGTGAACAGGCGCCTCAGCGCTCCTGCGCTCTCCAAGCGGTAGGCGAGGCCCTTCCGGGGTTCGATGTCATGGTACTGCAGCGCCGCCATGGCAAGTTTGGGATCGTTCCAATCGAGTCCATCACGATGCCGGAAGGCGTTCAGCATGCGTAGCTTGGCGGTCCAGTCGAGCCGGTCGGATGTACGCATGAAGTCCGATTCCAGATCTTCGAGTACCCCGCCCCACTCCGCTATCACATCTGCCCATACCGGTTTCGAGCGGGTCTGCTCGGCGTACTTCGACAGCCACTCGAAGTAGCGAAACTGGAGTTCGAGAGCCGTGGCGGACGATCCATCTGCCATCGCCAGGGGTCGCGACAGCGAGAGATCGTGGCTCAAACGCCAAGTTGCCTCCACCGGGTCGGCGAGTTCGAGAGCGTCCGGTATGGCTCGGTCCTCGATGGCGGACAGCAACAGTGACGTGGTTCCGAGTTTGATGAACGTCTGCACCTCGGACATGTTGGCGTCGCCGATGATCACATGGAATCTGCGGTACTTCGTCGGTTCGCCATGGGGCTCGTCTCGGGTGTTGATGATAGGTCGCTTCAGGGTGGTTTCGAGACCGACCTCCTCCTCGAAGAAGTCTGACCGCTGTGTGATCTGGTAGAGCACCGGCGGTCTCCCGTTCTCGGAACCCAGCTTTCCCGAACCGGTGAAGATCTGGCGGGTCACGAGCCAGGTCGTCGCGTACCGGATCAGGTCGGCGAAGGGCAGGCTGCGGGACAGCAGGTAGTTCTCGTGATATCCGTAGGAGTTGCCTTTCCCGTCGCTGTTGTTCTTGTGGATGTAGAGATTCTGGCCCGGCCGCAGGATCTGGCAGACGGAGCGTGCCGCTGCTGCCAGGACCCGTTCTCCAGCCTTGTCGTACAGTGCAGCCTGCAAGGGATCCGAACACTCTGGACTGGAGTACTCGGGGTGGGCATGGTCGACGTAGAAGCGGGCCCCGTTGGAGAGGACCACGTTCACGAGACCGCTGTCCGCCTCGGTGATGCCGAACGACTCGTGACCGAAACCGCGTGCATCCCGTCCCGGGGTCTCCTCGTCGAACGACCATTGAACCCGGACCCGTCCGCCCTGATACGAGTTGACCACCAGGGAGGAGGCGATGGTCGGGTTGAAGTCGGGCTGGTGACGGACCGTGATGCCGTACTCGGTCTCAGTCCCGATGACGCTGGGGATTGCCATACCTACAGGTACTGACCCGTTCCAACCGCCTCTATGGTTCGGGACTCGTCCTCTCCCTCGATCAAGGTGCGCACGTAGACGATTCTCTCCCCCTTCTTGCCCGAGATCTTTGCCCAGTCATCCGGGTTGGTCGTATTGGGAAGGTCCTCGTGCTCCCGGAACTCCTGCTTGACACCGACCAGGATATCGGTGACCTTGATCCCACCGGATGACCCCGCGATCCGGCGCTTGATGGCCGCCTTCTTCGCTCTCCGGACGATGTTCTCGATCATGGCCCCCGATGAGAAGTCCCGGAAGTACAGGACTTCCCGGTCGCCGTTCTGGTACGTGACTTCCAGGAACCGGTTCTCGTCGCTCTCCGCGTACATGGCCGCGACGACCTGCCTGACCATCTGCTCCACGAGCGCCACGCGGTCTCCACCTACCGCACCGAGGGCTTCCTCGTCCAAGGGCAGGGCAGGGTCTAGGTATATCCGGAATATCTGCTTGGCCGCTTCGGCGTCGGGGCGGGCGATCTTGATCTTGACATCCAGGCGTCCGGGTCGGAGTATCGCCGGGTCGATCAGGTCCTCCCGGTTCGAGGCCCCGATCACGATAACGTTTTTGAGAAGCTCCACGCCGTCGAGTTCCGAGAGGAGTTGCGGGACGATGGTCGATTCGACATCGGACGAGATCCCGCTACCTCGCGTACGGAAGAGGGAGTCCATCTCGTCGAAGAAGACGATCACCGGCACCCCCTCGTCGGCCTTCTCCTTGGCGCGCTGGAAGATCAGCCTTATCTGGCGTTCTGTCTCGCCGACGTACTTGTTGAGCAATTCAGGACCCTTGATGTTGAGGAAGTAGGAGCGGGCGTCCTGATGCCCGGCTCGGTCCGCCACTGCCTCCGCCAGGCTGTTGGCCACAGCTTTCGCGATGAGGGTCTTCCCGCATCCCGGGGGTCCGTAGAGGAGCACGCCTTTCGGAGCGACCAACCCGTACTCCTCGAACAGGTCTCGGTACACGTAGGGGAGTTCCACTGCATCCCGGATCGATTCGATCTGGTCCTTGAGGCCCCCTACGTCGTTGTAGGTCACCTCCGGCACCTCCTCGAGCACGAGTTCCTCGACCTCGGGCCGGACCAGTTTCTCGTATGCCAGCCCCGTCCTGGTGTCCATCCGCACGTGGTCGCCGGTCCGCAGGTGCACTCCCAGCAGAGGAGCAGCCATTTCCACCACCCGCTCCTCATCGGCCTGGGCCAGCACCAGAAGCCGGTCGTCGTCGAAGACCTCCTTGATGGAGACGACTTGGCCGAGACGATCGAAGTCCCGGACCTCGACGATGTTCATCGAGTCATTGACGAGTACCTGCTGACCCCGCTGGAGTTGCTTGATCTCGATCGAAGGTTGCGCGTTGACCCGCATCCGGCGTCCACCGCTCATCACGTCCACGGTGCTGTCGCTGTTGACCGCGAGGACCGTTGCGAACGGGTTTGGCGCAGTGGTGAGCTTCTCAACCTCCTCCCGGAGCATGGCCAGCTGTTCTCGGGCCTCCTCGAGCACTGCGCTCAGCTTCTCGTTCTTCTGGGCGGCTTGGACTAGCCGGCCCTTGGTCTCCGCAAGGCGCGACTCCAACAGGCGTACCCGGCGGGGCGCGTCCTGAAGGCGCCTGCGCAGTACGGAGACTTCCTCCTCCAAGGAGTGGACGTGGCCACGCAAGGTGCCTAATTGGCGTTCGTACTCGTATCGTTCCCGTCTATCGGGCATGCCACCACCCGGTTGGTTCCGGTCGCAGTATACGGGTGTCACCCGACTTCGAAGCGGTGTTTCCCGGTTGGCGGAGGTTCAAGCCGGGTTGACGCATCTGCCAACCGTCAGGAAACCCGTGTGTCCCACCATCCCGTGGTCGGGGCGCACCGAACGGCCTGTAACCCTCCATGTCCTCAGCAGCACCTCGAACGTTTCCACGTCTACGAACCGCTTGCTGGAGTCGAGTGCGTCGTGAAGTTTCTGCAACTGGGGAACCGTGGGGAGGTAACTGCAGAACACGCCCCCGGAGCGAAGGGACTCCGTAGCCGCCGGGACGACGCTCCAAGGTTCGGGTATGTCGAGAACCAGGCGATCATGCTCGATCCCGGCGAGGGCATCAATAACGTCTCCTACCCGCAACTCGAGCCACTCGGGAACGCCGCCGAAGTACCGCACGATGTTCGACCGCCCGCGGGCCGCATGATCCTCTCGGAGTTCGTAGGAGATGACCCGACCGGCGGGCCCCACCGTCCGGGCCAGGGCCAGGGTGAGAGCCCCGGAGCCCGTTCCTGCCTCGACGACCGTGAGACCGGGCCGCAGGTCGGCGTACAGCAGGATGGGGCCGAGGTCTTTGGGGTAAACGACCTGAGGACCCCTCCGCATCTTGAGGATGTAGTCGCCGAGGCGCGGGCGGAGGGCGATCAAAGGCGCGCCGTTGCTGGAGACGAATCGGGTCCCGTCCGGGCTCCCGATCAACTCGGTGTGGTCCAGGTTGCCCTTGTGGTATCGAAACACACCCGAGGTGCTGAGTCGGAGAAGGTACTTGCGTCCCTTGTCGTCAAGCAGGAGCGCAGGTTCTCCCTCCTGGAAGACAGGTCCCGAAGCCACGTCTCAGCTGAGCCCGATCGACAGTACGCCGGCCAGCAACGTGAGGATCATGCCGGCCACGGTCAGCCAGACAACTATCTGTACCCATCTCGGAGTGCGTCTCATGCGTAACTACTTTAGGAGGGTGCTCACCCGGTGTGAAGAGCTCGCCATTGGTGACTGGCCACCGGCCAGATTACTCTCGGTGTATGAGCTACTGGTTGGTTGGTCGATGAGGGGAATCCATTACCTGCTCCGCGGGCTCAGATCGGGCCGGAGGTCGCTCGTCTTGGTGGGCGTCGGCATGATCCTGGTCCGGCTGGCCGGTGCGTCCCGCCGTACAAAGGTTGCCGACTTCGTTCTCGAAGGGGGAAGCAGCGCCACCCTACGTGTGACCGAACCGGGAGCGGATCCGGTCACACTTCGAGTGGACGCGGCTGGTCGAGACTAACCGTATCTACAGCCGGTGGATCTCGATGCGGGCACCCTTGCTCCTCCCTCGCCTGCGCCCGGCGAGGAAAGCGGTCACCACGGCGGCCAGCACTCCGAGCCCTGCCATAGTGGCGGTTGAGCGAGCGGACTCGCCGGCCTGACTGATTGCCTCCTCCAACTCACGGGCCTTGGCCTCGATGGCGTCACGGTCGATCATGGAGATGCCTTTGATCGTCCTGCTGCCCACATGATCGCCAGGGCCACGCCCAGTGCCAGCGTTGCGCCGACCACGTAGGCGAGCGCGCTCCACAGCATCGTGTCCGGTAGCAGGTCCAGGACGAGACGCAAGCCCGCTATGGCTAGCAGTACCCACCCCAAACCGAAGAGGAGACCGCCCAGAATGCTGTATCCCGCGTAGCGGGCGGTGCGACGCAAGGGCGCCACAGCCTCTTGTTCGAGATAGAGCTTTGACAACTCGAACAGTTCCGAAACCAGTTTCGGTATCTCTGCTGTCTTCACCGAACACCAACGATAGGCAGTACCGATGTCCCGAACTCTAGCCGTCCCGGATGGATGCGCATTCGCGGTCGGTACCGGCTTGTATTTCCGACTGGGCCGGGTGAGCAGACCCGCCCCGGGGGATCAGCCGCCCGGCCGTCGCGGTTCGCAGGTAGGCGATGGACGCCGATGCCGTCTGGATCCGGTCAGAGAGCCGGAATATCGAACAGGACACCTCCGAAAAGCAGGTAGGCCACCACCAGGGTCCAGACGATGTTGGCACCCTGCGCGAGCAGGAAGGCCATGGCGGGGCGTCCACGCTCCATCGAAACCAGGTCGCGGAAGCGGGTCTCGAGCCCGATGCATACGAACGCGAGAGCAAACCACCACGTCCGCAGTTCCTTCATCAGGCCGGCGGTCTGAGCGACGGTCCCGGTGCTCACGATGAAGGAAAAGAGCATGGACGTCCCCATGAAGCCCAGGACGAACTTGGGAAACCGATGCCAGATGACCGAGACGGCCGGCCGGTCTCCTGCCCGGTCGCCGCGCAGCGCCCACCACAGCGATATTGCGAACGCCGCGAGACCCAGCAGGGCATTCTGGGAGAACTTTACGATGACCGCCGCGTTGAGTGCCGACTCCCCGAGGATCTCACCTGCTGCCACCACCGCCCCGGACGTGTCGATGGTTCCCCCCAGCCAGGCGCCTCCTACGACGGATGGCATCCGGAACCGCTCCACGACCCAGGGCATCACGATGGTCATCGGAACAGCGACGATCAGGACCAGCGAGGTTACGTGCGAGAGCCGCTTGCGGTCACCGGAGACAGCACCACAGGTGGCGATGGCCGCCGATACGCCGCAGATCGAAACCGCCGAGGCCAGCATGGCCGAGAATTCGTCGTCGAGCCTCAGGCGGCGGGAGATCCAGAAACACAGGTACCAGACCGCCAGGATTACCAGCAGGGCCTGGCCCAGGCCGAGTAGCCCGGCACGGAGGATCTCACCGAAGAGAACGTTCGTACCCAGTATTACCAGGCCTGTCTTGATGTAGAACTCGGTCCTGATCCCTTCGCTTAGCCAAGCGGGAAGGGATAAAGAGTTTGAGATCAGCATCCCCAGGCACAGGGCAACGATCACATAGGTGATCCCCCATCCTTTGACCACGCCATGGCCGGCTATGACACGGGCAACCCAGGCGAGCACGAAGATTACGGGGAAGGCAACCAGCAACGGTCCTGCGGGGCGACCCATGAAGCGCATGGCTGCCCCGCAGAGCACCAGCAGAAGGACGCCCAAGACGGCGGTGAGCCCTAGAGTATCCAACCAGGCGAACCTGCCCGCCAGGTCCGGACCCCACGAGAAGGTGGGGACCGAGGGTCTGATGCCGACTAGGACGATCAGGATCAGTGCCCCGCCCGTCCACACCGCCACCCAGTCCTCGGACCGTAGGTTCGAAGACCTCTTGGACTCGTTGGTCATCTCATCGCCCATCGCTCGATCATACGCACGGAGCTGCTCTGTTGATGCCGAGGGGTGGGCGCAGCCGGATGCGTCGATCATCCGTCCACATGCTTCGGGCGCTGGGTCCGGGTAGGCGTCCGGGCGCCCCTGCCGGCTACCCTCGTTCCGTTGATGTCCTCCTCCCCGGATCGATCGCGCCGACCTCCGCTACTCGAAACCGCCCCCGGTACGCGGCGGGGGCCGTTCGGTTTCGCCGAGTGGGCCTTGCTGGTCGGCATCGTGCTCGTCTGGGGCTCTTCATACATTCTCATCGACATAGGGCTCGAGGCGTTCGAACCCCCGCTGGTGACATGGATACGCGTCACTCTCGGCTTTGCGGTGCTGGTCGGGTTCCCGGCAGCCCGGAAGCCGGTGGACCGGAGCGATTGGGGACGGGTGGCCGTTCTCGGTGTCAGCTGGCCTGCTGTCGGGTTCCTGCTGGGCCCGATCTCCCAGCAGCACATAAGTTCCGCGATGGCGGGGATGATCAACTCGCTGGTTCCGATCTTCAGCGCGATCATCGCGATGCTGCTGCTGCGTACGTTGCCCCGTCTCCGCCAGGCGGCGGGTATCCTGCTCGGCTTTGCCGGGTCGATGATGGTGGGGCTCCCGGCCGCCCAAGGGTCGCCGACCGCGGCATGGGGAATCCTTCTAGCTGTAGTGGCGGCGGTCTTGTACGGCCTGTCGTTCAACGTGTCGGTGCCTCTTCAACAGCGCTACGGGGCCCCCGCAGTGATGATGTGGGCGCTCGGGTTGGCGGCGGTCCTCACCGCGCCGTTCGGGATGGCCGCCCTCCGGGATTCGGTGTGGACCATCGAGTCGGTCGTGGCTGTGACGGTGCTCGGAGTGCTCAACACCGGGCTGGCGTTCGTTATGGTCACCCTGTTCGCAGGGAGGGTGGGTCCCACACGCGGAAGTGTGCCTATCTACTTCCTGCCCGTGGTTGCCATGGTTCTCGGGGTGCTGGTCCGTGGCGACACGGTGTTGCCGCTTCAGGTTGCAGGTACGAGCTTGGTGCTCTTGGGCGCACTCGTGATCAGTCTGCGCGAGGTCTGAGCGCCGCCGCCAGCCAGCAGGATCGAAGGCGGTGCAGCAGCCAGGCTACTCGAGTCCGGGAGGGCGTCTCAGCCGCTTGATCTCCGACCGGCGCCGCTTGGCCTCCCGGCGCCTCCGACGTGCTGCAGGTCCGGGCCTGACCGGGCGTCTGGCGGGTGGATCGGGCTTGAGGGCATCGTCGAGCACTGCGCGGAGCCGTTGCCTGGCGACTTGGCGATTCCTCCACTGGGACCGGTGGTCGTCCACCACCACCCGCACTGCTCCCGAGCGCAGCCTTCCTTCCAGCCGCCTCTGGATCCGCTCCTTCTCGCGTTCGGTGAGCGCAGTCGATCTCAGGATCGAGAAAGTCAGCCCCACGCGGGTGTTCGCCCGGTTGACGTGCTGCCCTCCCGGCCCCGAAGAGGGTCCGAAGTCCCAGCGGAGTTCGCGGGCCGGGATGACCGGTCCCCGCTGGAGCACGAGGTCACGGTTCGAGTTTGCGCTCATGTTGAGCGAAACTAGCCGGATGAAGGCCTCTCGTCAGAACCCGTGGATCCTGGCCGCAAGGCCGCGCACCTTGTGGGCGGCCGTGGCCCCCGTGCTCGTGGGATGCGGCCTGGCCGCCGGGAGCGGGGTGTTCCGGATCGACGCGATGGCGGCCGCGTTGATCTGTGCCCTCAGCTTCCAGGTGGCGGCCAACTTCGCCAACGATGTCTCCGATGCGCGCCGGGGGGCAGACCCGGAGACCCGCATCGGGCCTACCCGTGCAGTGGCGACGGGCCTGCTGACCTCGCGGCAGGTGTGGGTCGGGGCTTGGACCATGTTCGCGATGGCCGCGGTGTGCGGCCTGTACATAGCGTCGATAACCAGTTGGGTGGTGGTGGGCATAGGCGCCGTGGCCATCCTGGCCACGTTGACCTACACGGGCGGGCCTTCCCCGTACGGCTACCGGGGACTGGGAGAGATATCGGTATTCGTCTTCTTCGGTCTCGTCGCCACGGTTGGTACCCGCTACGCCCACGACGGAACCGCCCCACTGGAGGCCTGGCTCCTGGCCATACCGGTCGGGCTGACCGCGTCGGCGATACTCGTGGCCAACAACGTCCGAGACATCGATACCGACGAGGCGGCGGGCAAGCGGACCCTGGCGGTGGCACTGGGCCGGAACCGCGCCCGAACCTTCTACACGGTCATCGTGGCCACGGCATTCGTGGTGACCGCTGCAGTGGCTGCGGTCGGGGTGGTCCCACGCTGGACTGCGCTGGCCCTGTTCACGGCTCCGTTAGCCGTGCCGCTGATCAGGAGCATCCGCGCGACGACGGACGGACCTGCCTTGATCACTGTGCTCGAGGGTACCGCCCGACTGCACCTCCTCGTTGGCATCGGGCTCGGGATCGGCGCCGCCATCGGCTGACCCGCGTTCCCGATCTCGGGATGGCAGCCGCCGTCCTTCAGGGAAGCGGGAAATGCGCGTTGGCTCGCTCGGCAGGATGAGCCCTCTAAGAACCACCGCCATCCGTTCCTTGGTCGGTAGCCGTCAACTCGGTGTCCGCGGGATCGATCACCGTTTCGGACGGCTCGTCGCAGAGACCGGAGAACTCAGGATGCAGCCCTCTTGTCGCCCGTCGTGCCGACTCTACCGGGACCAAGCGTGCCACGGCCGACCACGTTCGGCGACCATGATCGGCACTCGGGTGTCCTCAACCTCGTCCATCAGCTTGAGGCACTTGGCCTTGAACTCGGAGGCTGAAAGCGTCCTAACTACTAGTGAATCAATAATGAAATCATATACTAGGCGTGTATGACGAGAGGTTACATTCTTAAAGACTGGATCCGGAGGAAGCACAACTGATGACACCTACTCCGGGATCCCTTATGAAGTCGGCTATCTCTGCGGCTACCAGGTCGGGACGCTCCATCACCACCATATGGGACTGGCCCAACAGGAACGAGGTCTCGGCGTTCGGGAGCCGACCCTCCAGGGCGTTCATCACAGCTTCCAACTCGCCGGGATAATCGGAAATCAACAACCTGATCGGCGGGGTCAACTCGTCCAGGCGCTCGAACAAACCGGTCTCCGTGCTGGCCGCGAAGACGGCCGACTCCGCCTCGGGAAGGCAAGCCAGGACAACACCATCGGCATGAGGCACCAGACCTCCTTCCAGGTACCCGGAGAAGGCATCCTCGTGCCACCGGCTGAACAGCGGCTTCGAACGGTATGAAGAAGCCGCAGCTTCACGTGACGGGAAGGTCGGGCGACGCTTGGCCGCCATCGTCGCCAGGGGGTGTTCGCGCGAGCTACGTAAGTACCGAGGGATGATCACCGGTTCGATCAGCACCATCCCGGCCAGCAACCCCGGTCGGATCAGTTCCGCCATGACCGTGGCCGCTCCCCCCATCGAGTGTCCTACACCCACCACAGGGGCGGTAGGTGACAGTTCGTCGATCAGGTCGAGCAGGTCGCGACCGAACGTCCACCACGTGACCGGCGAGTCGAGGGGAACAGAGCTTCCATGGCCCCTGGCGTCCCAGGCCAGGGCAGCAGCGTCGATGCCCTGCTTGCGTAGCTCGGCGACGACCGGTCGCCAGATCTCCTTGCAGAATCCCGTAGCGTGGCCGAGCAGCAACAGCGCGTCGCTCGAACCCGGGTGCCACTCCAGCGTCGATCCTGTCACGCTGATCCCTTCCGTGTGGCAAGATCCGTCAAGCGATCACCTATGTGTCGTCGTGCGCCAGAGTCCAGATCTGCTTGAGCGGGAGCGCCGCCTGGATCTCCTCCGGGAGACGGTCGTAGGTCTCGGTGATCTTGTCGATCAGATCTCCCGAGTCCCAGGTTCGGAGGTTGAACCACTGGTCCCGTGCCAGCCTCCGAGCACCCCGGTTGAAGCCACTCCACGACACGAACAGCGCCATCTCCGCGCCGAAGTTGCGGGCGGCGCCGAGGAGGTTGCGCATCGTAGGCGCGTCTACGGATGTCTGTCCCGACTTGACCTGGACAGCGATCCTGGGCGCCTCGAAACCAAGCGGCCCAGTGGCGGCTAGCACGTCGACGCCGCCATCGGGACCGGCGGGAGACCAAGTGGTGGTGTAGCCCTCCGCGTCGAGAATCGCCTTGACCAGTCTCTCCAGCCCTCGTCCTTTGAAGGTCCCCGCGATATGAGCCGCGATGCCGTCGATGGCTAGTTGCTCCATATTCACCGCGGCTTCCTCGTCGATCGAGTCCGTCCCGTCCTCGTGAGATGTGTCGTCCGACCGACGGAGCTCTGGATCGCGGCCAGTTTCAGAGAACTCGACTAGACGGACGACGGCGTTATTCCGCTTGGGGCTGAAGACGGTATGCAGTCCTCCCAGCGTGTGGAGGAGGTCTTGGCCAAGGGAGTTTCGTGGTTGCTCGGTCAGTAGCCACTCGACGGGACGAACGTGGCGGCAGCCATCCGGATTGTCAGGCCGGAACTCGTATCCTCCAGCACACCGCCCTACTGCCAGGGTCCTCGTCCTCTTGGCAGGCAGCACCACCAGATCTCCGATGTCGATTTCATTGACGAAGCGGAAGACCTGCCCGGCGTGGTTCAGCAACTTGCCGCCCTGTGCGTATCCGGTAGCTACGAGCATCTCGCGGACCTCTTCGCGTGTCGTCACGGCCGACAAGTCGCCCAACTCGTCCCAACCGATAACGACCACACCCTCTTCCAGGGCGAAGTCCTCATTCTCACCGTCCTTGCCGGCGCGAACGACCCATGCTTTCAAGGGCATACCTTCCGTCGTCAATCGTCTGCATGCCAGGGATCGACGGCCTCGACCGCGATTCCGTAGCGTTCAATGGCCGCGGCTACCGCCCGGGGATCTGTCTTCCCCTCGGCAGCGAGCTGCGCTAGCACGGCGACGACGACGTGTGGACCGTCCACCTCGAAGAACCGCCGCAATGCATCACGGGTATCCGACCGGCCGAACCCGTCGGTCCCCAATGACGTGTACGGGTGGGGAATCCAGCGGGAGACCTGGTCGGGAACGGCGCGCATGTAGTCGGTCACCGCCACCACCGGTCCGCCGACCGCTGCCAGTTCTCGAGTCACCCTGGGTTGGCTGGGCTTTTCGTGGGGATGGAGCCGGTTCCGCCGCTCGGTGGAGAGGGCATCGTCCCGCAGCATGCCGTAGGACGTAACGCTCCAGAGTTCGGCGCCCACGTCGTACCTCTCTGCCAACTCGTCCCTCGCCCACACGGCCGCACTGTGGCTGGGGCCCGAGAACAGGATGGCTGCCCGGTGCGAGGTGTCCGGCGCTGCCTCGGCGAAGCGGTACATACCGTTGACGATGCCTTCCCGGACCTTTTCGGGCATCTCGGGTTGGGGATAGGTCTCGTTGTAGATGGTGATGTAGAAGATGATGTCATCACGATCGACACACATACGGTGCAGTCCATGTTCGACGATCACCGCCAACTCGTAAGCGAAGGCGGGATCGTAGGAGACCACTCCCGGGTTGGTCGAAGCGAGAACATGGCTGTGCCCGTCCTGGTGCTGCAACCCTTCGCCCTCCAGCGTCGTCCGGCCGGCAGTGCCTCCCATGAGGAAGCCGCGGGCTCTCGCATCGGCGGCCTGCCAGATCAGATCTCCGACCCGCTGGAACCCGAACATCGAGTAGAAGGTGAAGAACGGCACGGTCTGGACGCCGCGGTCCGCGTACGAGGTGCCGGAAGCGATGAAGCTGCACATCGAGCCGGCCTCGGTGATTCCCTCCTCGAGGATCTGCCCGTCCTGGGATTCCTTGTAGGAGAGCAGCAATTGTGCATCGATCGGCTCGTACTTCTGACCCGCCGCGGCGTAGATCTTCAGCTCTCTGAACAGGCCGTCCATCCCGAACGTGCGGGCCTCGTCGGGGACGATCGGCACCATCCGCCGGCCGAAGTTCCCGTCCCTTGCCAGACTCCTCAGAAGCCTTACGTAGGCCATGGTCGTGGAGACGGGGAAGGACCCGGTCCCTTGGTGGAACTCCCCGTAGATCGAAGGATCGGGGAGCTTGATGTGCCGCTTCACCTGGACCGTGCGGCTGGGAAGCGTGCCCTCCAGCGCCTTGCGGCGGTCCATCATGTACTGGTACTCGGGTGTATCCACGCCGAACCGGCAATACGGAAGCTCATTGCCATCCTCGAGCAGTTGGGCCGGTATGTCGTCCTGGAGGCTCAGCCGGACCCTGAGTTGGCGGAACTGGTCATTCGACATCTTCTTTATCTGGTGGGTGGCGTTGCGACCCTCGATGTCGGGTCCCAGTGTCCATCCTTTGATGGTCTTGGCGAGGATCACGGTGGGGGCACCGACCTGCTCCGTCGCCGCCTTGTAGGCCGCGTACAGCTTCTTGTAGTCGTGCCCGCCCCTGGGCAACTTTTCGAGGTGGCGGTCCGAGAGGTGGGCCACCATCCGCCTGAGGCGGGGATCCGGCCCGAAGAACATTTCCCGGATCTCGGAACCAGGAGCGACCTGGAGCCGCTGGTACTCGCCGTCCACGGTGGCGTTCATCCGTTGGACGAGCACCCCGTCGACATCGCGAGCCAGCAATTCGTCCCAACTCCAACCCCAGACGACCTTGATCACGTTCCAGCCCGCTCCGCGGAAGACGGCCTCCAATTCCTGGATGATCTTGCCGTTGCCCCGGACGGGGCCGTCGAGCCGCTGCAGGTTGCAGTTGACCACCCAGATCAGGTTGTCGAGCCGCTCACGGGCCGCGAGGGAGATCGAACCGAGCGTTTCCGGCTCGTCGCACTCCCCATCGCCGACGAAACACCAGATGCGGGACTCGCTGGTGTCGTCCAGGCGGCGGTTGTGGAGGTAACGGTTGAAGCGGGCTTGGTAGATGGAGGCGATCGGTCCCAGGCCCATCGATACGGTGGGGTACTCCCAGAAGTCGGGCATCAGCCGGGGGTGCGGATAGGACGAGAGACCGTTTCCGGACAGCTCGCGCCGGAAGTTGTCCAGGTTCTCCTCGTCGAGGCGGCGCTCCAGGAACGCCCGGGCGTAGATTCCCGGAGCGGCGTGGCCCTGGATGTACACATGGTCGCCCGGAGTCCCGCTCGCCTTGCCGCGGAAGAAGTGATTGAACCCGACCTCGTACTGTGCGGCGGAGGACGCGAAGGTGGATAGGTGGCCTCCTATGCCTTCCGCTTTCTTGTTGGCCCTGACCACCATCACCGCAGCGTTCCATCTGATGAAACGCCGGATCCGCTTCTCCAGGTACTCGTCACCGGGGAACCAGGCCTGCTCCTCGGCCGGAATGGTGTTCAAGTACGGGGTGGAGACCGTGGCCGGGTAACCGATCTGGAGTTGTCTGGCGCGCTGGAGCAGGGCGCGCATCAGGAAGTGGGCTCGTGTCTTCCCGCGCTCGTTGACGATCGACTCGAGCGAGTCGAGCCATTCCTGGGTCTCGTCGGGGTCGATGTCAGGGAGCTGGTGGAAGAACCCGTCGATCATCACGGCGCGATGCCTCCTTCGATGTTCCTCCGCGCCCACTTTATCGCCTCTGGCAGCGGATGAGGAGATCGAACCGGCCTGCCAACCGCGTGCAAGGCGCTACGACAGTAGGAGGGTGCTGAGCAATCCACCGGCGGCCTGCCAACCGCTGGCATGATTCCTGGACTGGCGGGCGGCGGGCCCGAGCAATCGTCATTGTTCAGCACCTCCTAGGCGGGTACTGAGAAACCCCGGCGGTCGCCGGCCAACTCCCATGCCCGCGAAACGAGGGGCAACCCGGATCCTCGTTGCCAGCAATCTCCTAGGAGGGCAGAGCAGGTAGCGTGTCGGGTGTGAGCATCTGGTCACTGGATCCGTCCGTCTGCCATCTCAACCACGGGTCATTCGGCGCTACCCCGCTGCCTGCCCTCGAGGCGCAGCAGCGACTGAGGCACCTTCTCGAAGCGAATCCCACCCGATTCATGCTGGATCACTACCAGCCGGCGCTTGATCGGGCCCGCCGCCGCGTTGCCGGCTTTGTCGGCGCCGATGTGGCCGGATTGGGCTTTGTGAACAACGCGACATCGGGTGTGAACGCGGTGCTCCGCTCGCTCGAAGCCTCCCTCTCACCCGGCGACGAGATCGTGATCACGGGCCACGGATACAACGCGTGCCGTAACGCGGTGAGCGTCAGCGCGGCACGTTGCGGTGCTCGAGTGATCACGGCCTCCTTCCCGTTTCCCATCGAGGATCCCCGGCAGGTGACGGACGCGGTGCTGGATACGATTACCCCCCGGACACGGCTGCTGCTGATCGATTCGGTGACCTCCCCCACCGCCCTCGTCCTGCCGGTCGAGGAACTGGTGTCCGCCCTCGAGCCGGAAGTCGAGGTGCTAGTGGACGCGGCGCACGCTCCCGGCATGATCGACTTCGATGTGTCCTCTCTCGGTGCCTCTTACGTAACGGCCAACTGCCACAAGTGGATGTGCTCCCCGAAGGGTGCCGGGTTCCTGTACGTGCGGGAGGACCGCCGGCAGAAGATCTACCCGGCCGTGATCAGCCATGGTTACAACGGCGGATGGCCTTCCACGGGGGGACACATCCATACGCAGTTCGACTGGATCGGAACCGACGATCCCACCGCATGGTTGACCGTCCCCGACGCGCTCGATGCGGTCGGAGCGCTCCAGCCGGACGGCTGGGAAGGGGTCAGACGCACCAATCGCAGTCTCTGTCTCCAGGCCAGGGACCTGCTGGTCGACGTACTCCGGATCGACCCGCCCGCCCCCGACGAGATGATCGGAGCGATCGCTTCGGTGCCCCTTCCGCCATCGAGCGGATCGGCGGAGAACATCTTCGATCCTCTGATGGCCGACCTGAGGACCCGCTGGGCTATAGAGGCGATGGTGTTCAGCTGGCCGGGACCTCCCTACAGGGTCCTGCGGGTATCGGCACAGCAGTACAACCGGGTCGAGGAATTCGAGCGCCTCGCTCAGGCGCTGGGATCCGAACTCTCCGATTGATCGGAGGCCGGCTGTCAGGCCGACACGGCAGGTCCCGGACAGGTTGGGGCCATGCCCTTACGCATTACCAGGAACACAGCCGAGAGGATGATCATCCCTCCCGCGAGCATCCATAGGGTCGGTTGCTCGTCCAGCCATACCCAACCGATCAGAGCCGAGAGCGGGGGCGTCACGTAGAGTGCCGAGGCCACAACGGACGCGGGCGCCCCGGCCAGCGCCCTCGCCCAGAGAACGAACCCCAGCGCCGAGGCGCCGACCCCTAGATACACGAACGCGAAGTAGCCCTCGGCAGGCGCTGCAGATAGCTGAGCCACTGCCCGGAACAGCACCGGGATGAAGGTGAGCGCGGCCGACCAGAAGGCCCAGGTGACCACCTGCACGGGTCGATAGATCGATGTGAGCTTCTTGGTCATGACTATGTAGCCGGCGTGAGCGGCGGCAGCGAGTACCACGAGAAGGCTCGACAGCCCGAACCTGATGCCGCTTCCCTGGCCGAGGGACACTACAACTACTCCTAGGAAGGCCGCCCCAAGGCCGATCCAGCCCCAGCTGGTGAGGCGTTCCCCTATATATTGCATGGACATCAGCGCCACGAGTATCGGTGACAGAGCGATGAGCAGCGCCGCCGAGGCCGATTCCACCACTCCCAAGCCGACATTGAGCAGCGAGTGGTAGACGGTCATGCCCACCACCCCGGATCCGAACACCTTCCAGCGATCCCCCCGGGCTGGGAGCCCGACCCGCAACGAGAGAGCGATCGGGGCCAGCGTCACCGCGGCAGCAACGTTCCGCAGTGCCGAGAAAACGATGGGATCGAAGTGCCGGAGCCCGACTCGGGCGGCAGAATACGCGGACGACCACACGATGATGGTCGCGAACGCGGTGACGAGGGCCGCACGGGAACCCATGACCGGTGACGATACCGGTCGCAGGTAGCTCAGCAGGGGGGTAATCGTCGCGCCGGCGGCTCAGCGGAGTCCGGTAAACAGGTCGTCCTCCCGGAAGGGCACGTGCACCCGTGAATACAGTCGCTGGAAAGCCTCCGTACCGATTGCACTGGGGAGGTCCTTCTCGGGTACCTGGAGCATGAACCAGTCTTCCGGAATCTGGGTGCGATGAGCCCGGAGGGCCTCAACCTTGAGATCCACCCATAGAGCTACATCGACCATGGCTGTGATGTCCTCGTCGGGAGTACCCCATCCGGCCGAGCGTTCCGCTTCCTCCTCGGTGATGAGGCCGGCTTCGAGACGGGCAGCAGTCATCGCCGCGGCCCTCGAGCGGGGCCAGGTGCTCATGTAGAGCTTGGTCACGTTCCACGGTGCCTCGCCCTCCTCGAGAGGGAAGCGTGCGGTGTCATCCGTGCCGAAGAAGGCGGCAATCCCCACCCTGTGAACCTGGATGTGGTCAGGGTGACCGTAGCCGCCGAACGGGTCGTAAATGGTCAGCACCTCCGGTGTGTACCTCCTGAGCAGGTGCACCAGCCGGGCTGTTGCTTCCATGAAGTCCGCCTGCCAGAAGCAGTCCGGGTGCTGGTTTGGCTCGGTACCCATCATTCCCGAGTCCCTGAACCCGAGGAAGTGATGGTTGGGCACTCCCAGGATGGCCAGGGCCTTGGCGATCTCCTCCGCTCGCATTTCAACCAGGCGGGGGCGGAGGTCGTCGGGATTCTCGTAGTTGTGGATTTCGCCTTCGGCTCCGTCGGTGGCGGTTACGACCACCACCTGCTCACCCCACTCCGAGTATTTGGCCAGCACGCCTCCAGTGGACGTGACCTCGTCGTCGGGATGCGCATGGAAGGCGAGCAGTCCGGGCATGTTTTCTCCGCTGCGGTGTCAACGTTCGGAGAGACAGGATAGATGGGTTCGTCACTCATTCCGCCGCGCCCGGGCGCCGGATGGAGTGATCGTTTCGTGGTGAAGCGTGGGAGAACACCCTCATCCCCCTATGTAGCTCATCTCGACTTTCGGTAGGCCTACGGTTGCCTCGGAGCGGATCTCCGAGTAGCGGTCCCGCCTCGCCTCCCAGATCCCTCTCACCAGATCGACGATCTCTTCCTCGGTACCACCCGACCGCAGCACCTTGCGGAGATCGGTTCCGGTCCACGCGAACAGGCAGGTGTAGAGCATCCCTTCGGCCGAGATGCGCGCCCTGGTACAGGTACTGCAGAAGGGCTGGGTCACCGATGTTATGAACCCGATCTCGCCCTGTCCGTCGAGGTACCGCCATCGCGTGGCCACCTCTCCCCTGTAGTTCGGTTTGACCGGTCGGATCGGAAACACAGCATCGATGGCGTTAACGAGTTCGCTGGCCGGCACGACATCGTCCATGCACCACCCGTTGGTCGCCCCGACGTCCATGTATTCGATGAACCTGAGAATGTGGCCGCTACCGCGGAAATGCCGCGCCATGTCGACCACACCACGATCGTTGACACCCCGCTTGACAACGGCGTTGACCTTGACAGGCAGACCGACCGAGGCGGCTGCGTCGATGCCGTCGAGCACGGCCCCCACCGGGAATCCCACATCGTTCATGGCCTGGAAGACGGCATCGTCCAGCGAATCGAGGGAAACGGTGATCCTGGTGAGGCCGGCCGATGCCAGCGCACTCGCCTTTCGTACGAGCAGGGACGCGTTGGTGGTGAGCGTCACCTCGCACGCGGTTGCCTCCACGAGAAGCGCCACCAAGTCCTCGATGCCCTTGCGGAGCAGCGGCTCCCCTCCCGTGAGCCTGATCTTGCTGACACCGAGTCGCTCGAAGGCCCGGGCCAGGGTGGTCAGTTCCTCGAAGTTGAGCAGAAGCTCACGCCGGAGAAACACGTAGTCACGGTTGAATATCTCAGCCGGCATGCAGTAGCGACACCGGAAGTTGCACCGGTCGGTCACCGATAGGCGTAGGTCGCGGAGGGGGCGTTGCCGGGTGTCGACTACTACGGGTTCCATAGGCGCCAGACTACCGGCTTGCGTCACCAAACCGCTACCGAAACTTAACCACCGCAACCCGAGTCAATTCTCTCTTGTCAGTTACATTCTCTTGCTCTAAGTGGCCAAGCATAGTAATAGTTAAGAATCCTCCGCAGAGGAACGGTGATGATAGGCACGCGACAATCTGCGAACCCTGCTCGAAATGGGGCTGCCAGGAGCGGCGCCTCCGAATCGGGAGCAGCTGCGGTCGAGGTGCTCATGGCGATGGCCATGGCGCTGTTGTTCACGCTGTTCCTCGTCAACGCCTTGCTCATGCTCTACGCTCGATCCGTCCTCCAGCACGCCGCTGATATCGGCGCGCGCAACGGAGCTCGATCAGGTGGAACCGAAGCCACCTGCGAGATCGCCACCGCGGAAGCCATAGAGAGGCTGGCCGCCCTCTACGCCGACAGTGCGGCTGTCGAGTGCTCCCGCGAGACGGTGGCCACATCCTCCACCGTAACCGCCCGCCTCGAGCCGGTGTTCTCCAACTTCGGGCCGGACTGGGACGTGACCGTCCGGGCCACCAGTTCTACGGAGCTCGTGCCTTGAAGCCGAGCACAGGTGTGCCGCCTTACCGGACCGAGCGCGGGTCCGGCGCCGTGGAGTTGGTTCTCACCACGGCTTTCATCCTGATCCCCATGGCGATCCTGTTGCTCAGCCTCCCGCTGATGGTGGCGTACCGCGCCATGGGGGACGCAGCCGCACGGGAAGCCGTGCGGGCCTGCGCCACCGCTTTCGACCCGTCCTCGGGACAGCAGCGTGCGGAGAGTCTCGCCCATCGCATCCTGGACGAGCGAGGACTGTCCCCCGAAGCGACCGAGGTCACGGTCGACTGCCAGTCGGCCTGGAAACCCGGCGGCGTGGTAAGCGCCACCGTGTCGTTCCGGACGCCCTTGATCAAGGTGGTGGGTCTCGGCAGCCTGGGTTCGGTGACCATCCACCGATCCTTCCGGGAACGGATCGAGACCTACCGGAGCACGCCTTGAGACGACTACCGCGCTTCTGTGGACATCCGGCAGGCGAGAGCGGGGCCGTGATTCTATGGAGCCTCGGGCTCCTCCTGCTCCTCTTCCTAGCGGGCGCCGTCGCGCTGGACCTCTGGCGGGTCGTCTCCAGCCATGGAACCCTGACCGGTATCGCCGACAAGGCCGCCGTCGCCGGAGCCGCCGAGATCGACGAGCGCGCCCTTCGTCACAACAGGCTCAGGTTGATCCCCTCCGACGCAGTGGCGACGGCGGAGGACTTCGCGCAGGCGCAACCGGGGTGGGACACGTCCTCGATGACGGTCCGGGCCACCGCCGACCCGTCCCGCGTCTCGGTCGAGGTCACGGGTCGGGTGCAGGTCACCCTTCTCCAGATGTTCGCAGCCCCCCAGGCCTTCGTAGTCACGGTCACCAGCCGGGCGTCGCCGGTCCTAATGGAGTAGTCGGTTGCCGGTTGGTCGCCGCCAGTTTCCCGTTCGCGGTTGACTGTTGTCCGTTAAAGGTCCCCACCATCCGCAGCGCGGAAGGCCGCGGAATGCAAACCGCTCTACTCACCGCGTTCGGAGCACCACGTGAGATCCGGGAACTACGGATCCCGGAGCCAGGACCGGGAGGGGTGCTAACCAGGGTGGCCGGGGTGGGCGCGTGCCGCTCGGGTCTGAATGTGATGTCCGGCCGTTCCCGAGATGGGCCTGGAACTCCGCTGGTCCTCGGACACCAGGTAGCCGGCCACGTTGCCGGACTTCGACGTAGAATCGTGTTGGCGGCGCGCACCAGCGAACATGGTGTTGTGCGCGTCGTGAGTTCGAGAAGCACCGCGGAGTTGACCCTGTCGGAAGCCACCCGATTCAGGACCCTTCTCGACAGGGCATTCGAGGGCAGATTCACAGATGCGCTCTGGCGCCAGGCACTCGGAGGAGTGCATTTCTTCGTCGAGGAAGACGGCGTCCCGATCTCCCATGCTTCGGTCGTTCCCCGCCTCCTTGCCGTTCCAGACCGTGAGCTCAACACCGGCTACGTTGAAGCGGTCGGCACGCGGCATCGCGATCGGGGCAAGGGCCTGGCCCGGAGCGTGCTTGCAGCGGCCCAGCGGCACATAGCGGACAACTACAAGCTCGGAGCTCTACATTCTGTGCTGCCCACCTTCTACGAGCACCTGGGGTGGGAGCGCTGGCGCGGCCCCACCTTCGTGCGGACGAGGTCGGGTCTGATGCGGACTGAAACGGACGACGGGTGCATCCACATCTGGCGCGTCCCGGCCGCGGCCACTCTCGACCTCGATGATCCGATCAGCTGCGAGTGGCGACCCGGCTTCGTCTGGTAGCGGAGTCCGGGTGTCGCCGGAGCTAAGGTTCGAGCCGATGGATGATCGACCAGCGTCACAGGCACCTCGTTTCGGGGTCGTCGTACCTTCCAGCGGGGCCCTCGCCCAACCGGAATCCATAGTCGCCATTGCCCGTCGGGCGGACGAGGTCGGGTTCGATTCGATCTGGGCGATCGACCACATCGTCATCCCGGCCTCAGCCGTCTACATCTACGGCGAAGAGGTCTACGAGCAGTTGGTAGTGCTCGCCCATCTGGCAGCGGTCACCCAGCGGGTCCGGCTGGGCACGACCGTCATGGTGGTGCCCTACCGCGACCCCATCGTCACGGCCAAGATGCTCGCCACCATCGATGCGTTGTCGGGCGGGCGCCTGATCCTGGGAGTGGGGTCAGGGTGGCTCGAGGAGGAATTCGACACGCTCGGCATCGACTACGCATCCCGCGGTGCGGTAACCGATGAGGCGCTGGACACGTTCGTCAGCTTGTGGACGCGCCGCGACGAAGGCCGTTCGGCAAGGTTCGGGGAGACTCGGTTCGCGCCGACCCCCGTCCAGGATCCCCATCCCCCCATCCTCATCGGCGGCAACAGTCGCCGTGCTATCCGGCGGGCGGTGGAATTGGGACAGGGCTGGCACCCCACGACGGTTCTCGGCGAGGCTGAGATCGTCGCCCTCGTCGACCACTTGCACACGAGTTGGGAGGCGGCGGGACGCCGGGGGAAGCCTGAGATTGCGCTGGGGATCCCGGTTTTCGTCACGGAGACGCCGCCGGGTCCCGAGGAGACCTGGCTGGGAGCCCGGATGGTGGCGGGATCGCCGGAAGCGATCGTTGCCGAGCTTCGGAGGCTCGCTGAGTTCGTGACGCATTTCGTGATCCACGTGGTGGCTCACACGCGTGAAGAGTTGTTCGCCCAGCTCGAGCTGATAGCCCGGGACGTGCTTCCAGGTGGTCGGCTACGCTCGTGAATCGGCGCGGTGAGAGGAGGAGAGGACCGATGGCTCGGGACTTCGTTCGTGCCTTCAACGAGAGCATCGGCGTGAACACATCGGGTCGGCTCCAAGTCGAGGACGTGGACGCCACCGGACTCGCCGAGAGGTTCGGAACGCCGCTCTACGTCATCTCGGAGAACCAGATCTACGCCAACGTCAAGAAGTGGCACGATGCGTTCGCGTCGCGCTACCCCCGGTCCGAGATCCTCTTCGCCACCAAAGCCAACAACAACCTCACCGTGAGGCGCATCTTCACCCTGGCCGGAGCTGGAGGAGACGCGTTCGGTCCGGGTGAGCTGTACCTGACGCTGCTCGCCGGTACCGATCCGGATCGGGTCGTTCTCAACGGATTCAACAAGCGGGATCAGGAGATCCGGATGGCCGTCGAGGCCGGCGCCGCCATCCATCTCGATGCCCCCGACGAGCTCGATGATGTGATCCGGGTGGCTCGCGACCTCGGGATGAGGGCACGTATCGGGATGCGAACGAGGCTGTTGTTGCACGACCTCGACGATCTGGAGGCGGACTGGCCGCCCGGGATCAAGATCGGGCCGGGAGTTCGCGAGATCAACAAGTTCGGGATCGCCCTCGACGATCTCGAGACTGTGTGCGAGCACGCCCTCCGGGCCCCCGACGTCGAGCTCGTCGGGTTCCATCACCACGCCGGTCGCTGGGCGCCCGACCTGAGGGTCCACGAGGCGGTCGTGAAGGACCAGATGGAGGCTGCCGGAGTGCTCAAGGACCGCTTCGGATGGGTACCCGACTACTTCGATTTCGGCGGCGGCTTCGCGTGGGGAAGGCCGGAGGGTCACGGTCCCATGGGATTTGACCGCGGTTCTCCGACCGCAGATGAGTTCGCCGAGGTGATGACGGCGCTCTTCCGCGAGGCGCTCGACGCCCACGGCCTCGGTGAGCCCCGGCTGATGATCGAGCCCGGACGCGGGATCTCTTCCGACATAGGCATTCTCCTGTCCCGTGTCGGCATCAGGAAATCGTTCTCCGACGTGGGCCAGACCTGGATCGGACTCGATGCGAGCGAGAACCACCTGCTCAACATCCTGTCGGGCGGCTTCTACTACCACCCGGTCGTGACGGATCGGGTCAACGAGACGCCCACCGAGACGGTCAACCTGGGGGATCCGCTGTGCTGGTTCGGCAACCTCGCGCTCAACGTCCAGCTTCCACACGTGGAGCGTGGCGACGTCGTAGCGTTCCTGGACACCGGTGCCTACTGCGAGAGCAAGAGCCTGCAGTTCAACGCGATGCCCCGTCCGGCAACCGTGCTGGTCTCGGGCTCGAAGACCGAGCTCATCACCGAGCGGGAGGTGCTCCAGGACGTCACGAGGCGCTTTCGCCTGCCTGCCCGTCTGATGCCCGAGCCGCCCCCGCCCCGGAGGGGGGGGTGCCCCAGGCCGCCCCGGGGCCGCTCTCCCCGCCCTCCCGGTCGGACCCCGGAGCCGCCCTCGCCCGCCGATGCGATCGCCGAGTTGAGCACGACCTGACAACCGCCGTTGATGCTATGAAAGAGAGAATCCATGCCCACCAATGGCCCACGCTCCGAGTTGGTTCTCCACTGGCCCGGTAGTCCGCCGTCTTTCAACCCGTTCTCCAATCTGTCGATGCCGAGCTGGTTCCCCATCTGGTTCATCTTCGACCAGCTCGTCAACCTCGACGGAGAAGCTCGGGTCGGTCCCCAGCTGGCCGAGAGCTGGGACGTCTCGGCCGACGGGCGCCGATACACCTTTCACCTCCGGCGTGACGTGACCTGGCACGACGGCGCACCCTTCAGCGCGGAGGACGTCGCTTTCACCTACACGATGCTCGTCGATCCCAGATCGACGAGCAGGTACCAGTCTCTTGCCCTTCCGATCAAAGGCGCCGAGGCGTACGCCGCGGGAGACGCTGCGACGGTCGAGGGGATCAGCGTCGTCGACGATTACACGGTCATGATGGAGCTCGCCGAACCGCACTTCGGTTTCCTCGCGACGATGGCTTTCCCGATCGTCCCGAGGCACATCCTCGAGAACGTCGCAACGGGCGAACGGGTCGAGGACACGGAATGGTCGCTCCGGTCACCGGTCGGGACCGGGCCGTTCCGAGTCTCTTCCTACGAACCCGGGGGCGATGCCGTTTTCATCGCCAACGAGCCGTACTGGGGCGGGAGTCCGAACCTCGACGGCCTGGTGCTTCGCAGGATCGACGACGAGGCCGCGCTCACGGCGTTTGCCACCGGGGATATCGACGTCATGTTCATCGACGCCCTCGACGCCGACCTCGTGAGAGAGCGGCCCGGTGCCAGAGTCGAGGCGTTCCGGACGTGCGAATGGCGGACGATCATCTTCAACTTCAGCCATCCTGCGCTGGGCGACCGGAGGGTGCGCGAAGCGGTCGTCCGCGCCATCGACCGCGAGACCATCGTCCGCGACGTGTACAAGGGAATGGGCGAGGTGATCGGCTCGCCGCTCATCATGCCCGAGTGGGCGGTTAACCACCGCCTTGACTCGCAGTATCCGTACGACCCGGAGGGTGCCAGGGCGCTGCTCGCCGAAGCCGGCTTCGCCGAAGGGTTCAGGGTCGATCTGGTCACGGGCCCGGGCGCCATCCCGGCCCGTCACAATGCCCCGTTCCTGGGGGAGCTCCAGCGTTACCTCGCCGAGATCGGCATAGACCTCGTCCTCAACATCAAGCCGATCGTGGAGTACGTCGACGACTACGAGAACTCTCGTTTCGACATATACACCTGCTGCGGTGCTTCCGGTCCCGATCCGGACTTCACGGCGATCTACTTCCACTCGTCGTCGATGCCGCCGAAGGGATCCAACGGCGCGCGCTACGTCAGCGCGGAAGCCGACGAGCTGCTGCTACGCGGCCGGGCGACCGCCGATCCTGAGGAACGAGCCGCCGTGTATCACCGCTATGCCGAGGTGCTGACCCACGATCTGCCGTGGGCGGCCTTGTGGCACGAGAACCGGGTCCTGGCCGTGGCTGAAGGCGTCGGCGGAGACTTCACCGAGCTGGGTATGTCGTGGCTGCCCGGGACGATTCCGGGATCGTGGCAATGGACCAAGAACGGGGCCGGCTGAGCGAGTCGATCCCCGGTGGCCAGTGGACAGTTGTCAGTGGAATCCAACGACAATTAGCAGCTAGCTAGCTGATCGGCCAGGATCGCCGCCGCGCAGTTGTAGCCGGGTGCGCCGGTCACCTCCCCACCGGGATGCGTTCCGGCGCCGCATAGGTACAGCCCGGCGATCGGGCTCCGCCATCCGGCCGAGTCAGGGAACGGTCGTCCGGTGAAGAACTGGCCGGGCAGATGGTCACCGTGATGAATGTCCCCACCCAGCATGCCCAGCCGGTGCTCCAGGTCGGTCGGCGTGAAGAGGACGTACTCGACGAGGGCCCTCCGGAAATTGGGCACGTACTCGGTGATCCGGTCGATCAGGTCTTCCGCGACGGAGGTGCGGAGATCGCTCCACTTTCCGCTCTTGGGGACCGGTGGTGCATACAGGACGAGGGCCGACACCGCGTGACCCCCCGGTGGCGCGCTGGCCGGGTCGAGCGCGGTGTGCGTACCCAGTTGGATGACGGGGTCCCTCGCCGGTCGGCCGGCGGCACAGTCTTCCCAGGCCGAGATGTAGTGGTCGATCGACCGGGTGATCCTCATGTACGACCCCGCCATCGGATCATGGTCCGGACCCAGATAGCGTGAGAGGTCCATCGGTTCTCGAAGGCCCGCGTGCAGCTTGAGGTAGCCGATCGTGCTCGAGATCCCCTCCACCCTGCCGAGAAACGACGGGCGCAACACACCGGGGTCGACGAGCCGCGTGTAGGTCGCCCGCGGACTCAGGTTGGACACCACGATGTCGGCATCGAGACGGCTCCCATTCTCCAACTCGACCCCGGCCGTTCCCTGATCGCCCACCAGGATGCGTCTCACCGGCACATCGGTCGTTATCTCCGCCCCTGCCCCGGATGCCGCCTCCGCCATCGCCGAAGCGAGGGCGCCCATGCCGCCGACCGGAAGCCCGGCCCAGTCCGGCTCCAGTGGAACCGAGGCCCACCGCGGCCTCGAGCGGCGATCCGGGCTGCCGCGGATCGGCGGGCGCCGCGATATAGGCGCCCTGGACGGCCTCGTCGGCAAAGTGATCCCGCACGAGCGATGCCATGTCTGCTGTCCGCAGGGTGTCGTACAGGTCGGGATCGCCCAGTAGGAGGGTGCTGAACAATGACGATTGCTCGGGCCTGCCGCCCGCCAGCCCAGGAATAATGCCGGCGGTCTGCAGGCCGCTGGTGGATTGCTCAGCACCCTCCTAGGGCAGATCGAGCACGCAGCTCCGATTCGGCTGGAGGTTCACGCAACACGAACGGCTCGTAGAGCGCACCCGCCCGTTCCCACAATGCCGACCAGTCCGCCAGACGAGCCGACGACCCCGGGGAGAAGGACTCGAGTTCGGCGGCGGTGCGGCGCAGGTCACTCCACTGTTTGAGGGCGCGGCCGTCGGGATAGAGCCGCAGCACGGTCGGCTCGGGCTTGCGGACGGTGACACGTCCGGCGAGGCCCATGTCCTCGATCACCGGTCGTTGCAGGCCCCACAGCCGGAAGGCGCACGTCGAAAAGCGAAACCCATCGATGAGTTCCTCGGTGGCGAGAGCGCCGCCCGCGAGGCTTCGCGCTTCGAGAACCTGCACTCGGAGCCCGGCGCGCGCCAGGTAGAACGCCGCCACCAACCCGTTGTGCCCGGCGCCCACGATGACGACATCGGTGTCGGTCCTCGTAGAGCCCCTCACGGGCGTCAGCCCACTAGCGGCCAGCTGGTGAAACTCCCCGGACCCACTCCGTTCTCGAAGCGGGAAGCGGCTGCATCGATCTGACGATACGCCTCCGCCGCATCGAAGCGGGTGAAGCGACCCCCGTCGTAGACTGCTTCCCCGTCGATGATGACCGTATCGACCGTGCGGGATTGCCGGTAGAACACCAGGCTGTCGACGGGATCCTGGAATCTGGGGTGCGCCTCGGGCCGATCCAGGGAATGGATCACGATGTCGGCGCGCTTGCCGACTTCCAGCGACCCGATCTCGTCTGCCATGCCCACAGCCGCTGCGCCGTGCAGTGTTGCCATCTCGAGGATCGTTTCCCCCGTGAAGACCGGCATCTCGTTCCGGACCTCGCGGAATCCGACCGCGGCGAGGTACATCTGCCGCCCGACGTCGCGCCGTGCGCTCACTCCATCGGACCCAAGGGCGACCGTCAGGCCCGCACGCACCATCTCCGGGAAACGGCCCATCCGCAGGGCTCCCATACCCCGGCGCACCGAGGCCGTGGGGCAGTGGACTACGTGGGTACCCGACTCGATCGTGAGCCCCAGTTCATGATCGTCGAGGTGAATCATGTGCACGAGCGTGAGCCCCGGTCCGAGGATTCCGAGATCGGCGAGGTGTTGGAGGGGCCGCTTGCCGTGCTCGTCGAGCGAGGCGCTGACCTCCTCGGGTCCCCAAGACTGATGCATGATCATCGGCACCCGGTGCTCGTTTGCCAACTCCCTGGCACGGACGAGCAGCTCGTCTGTGTTCCTACCGCTGCCGAACATGTTGACGACGCCCCTCACCCTTCGCTCGCTGTGAAAAGGGTGGTTCTCGATCTGGCGCTGCAGCCGTTCGAGCGCCACATCGGTGGTCACCCCGAGGATGTCGATCTCCGACTGCGGCATCGAGCCGAACCGCGGGTCCTGGAGCTCGTCGGCGTCGATCTCGAGGTTGCCGTCGATGAGAAAGTGGCCGGGGAAGCCCCGGATACCGACCATCTCGAGGGCGCGCACCTCGTCCTCCAGCCAGAATGCGCTCCCGGTATCGGCGAACATCGTCGTGCCGTTGGCGACCATCTCCATGGACGAGATGAGAGTGCCGAAGTGGTCCATCTCCGGTGAGCGTGCATCCCAGAGGGCCAGCTCCAGATCGCTCCAGTCGGCGGTGTCTTTGGGCGCGAACCCGCGGATCAACTCCTGGCTGTTGACGTGGACGTGGGCGTCGATGAATCCGGGGTGAACAAGGGCGCCCTGCAGGTCGCGTTCCGCTGCGCCGTCGGGCACCGTAACCTCGTCGTCCGGTCCGATGTCTACGATCCGGCCGTTGCCGATCGCAATCGAACCATCCAGCAGGATGCGGCGATCGGGATCCATGGTGATGACGTGACCGTGCCGCAGCACGGTGTCCACACCCGTGGCCGGACGCTCTTGGCCGGCAGCCGTCATGTCACAGGCCCAGCCTATCCCTCTGCCCCGCCTGCCGCCTACGACCCGACGAGCCAGCGGCGAGGGTTGTCCCGCGTGATCTTGTTGATCGTCTCCTCCGTAATACCCAGGTCGCGCAGCGCCGGGAGGAACGTCTCGGAGAGATACACGAAACCGGGACCGCCGTGGGTCTTGAACTGGGGGAACTTGCAGGTGTCGTGGGAGAGCAGGACGTAGTCCTCGTATCCCTTGTCGACCAACTCCTTCACGGTCTTCATGATGTGCTCCTCGAAGGTCCCCAGATCGCTGAATTGTCCGCAGTTGTCGAACATGACGAGGACTCCTCTTGCGATGAGACCTTCGAGGAATTCCATGTGGGGATAGGAATCGCAATGGCCGACCGCGACCCGTGACATGTCGACATCCTCTTCCTCGAAGATCGTCAGGATGTCGGGTGCGACGGGACCGATGGCGTGGATCGCGCCCAGGGCGAGTCCGGTTGCCTTGTGAGCCCGCGCCGCCGCTCGCAGCACCCTCTCCTCCGCCGGAGCGACCCAGGTCTTCTCCACACCGATCTCGCCGATCACCCCGGGCTTGATTCCGGTCCCGTCGACTCCCTCGGTGATCTCTGCGATGAGCTGGTCGGCGAGCGACCCGACGGTACGTTTCTCGATGAGCTCCTCGGGCCGGTAGTAATTGCCCCGATACCAACCGCAGCCCATCACGATCTGGACGCCCGTGTTCTCGGAAAGCTTGCGCAGGCGCTCCGGTGCCCTGCCGATGTCCGGTACAGTCAGGTCGACGAGAGTGGTTCCGCCCAGTTCTCCGAACGCCGCGACCTCGGCCGTGACGACGCGGTCGTCGTCGAACTGGTCGGGGAAGTCGTAGCGGTGCGCCGCTTGGCGCAGCTGGCAATAGGGATGCTCATGGGGAAGCACGTAGCCGAGTTGGTCTGCTGGTATGGGCCCCAGAACGGTCATCACGCTTCCCGGGTCCGGCATCATCCCTCTTTTCCTGCGTTGCTGCCTGACACCGCGACAGTAAACGGGCCCGAGTCGGCGCGTCAACCGGGTCCGCACGCCGGCATTCCGGACTCGGTAGGTCCCTTTTTCGGGCAGGAGAACGACATCGAAGGCCCGCCATGACGGGCCGGCTCGTTGTGGGCGTCGAAGGTCCGGGAACGCCTTCCCGCGACTGGTCCATCGAGCGCGACCTGCTCGATGCGGCGGGCGCCACCCTCATGACATCCATTTGCCCAAGCGAGGAAGAAGCGGCCGCAGCCTTGAGCCACGCCGACGCCGGACTCGTCCACACGAGCCCGATCACCGAGCTAACCCTGGACGTTGCCTCGAAATGTCGCGCTTTGATCCTCGGCGGCGTCGGCTACGAGCACGTCGATGTGGAACTCGCCGCCGAGCGCGGCATCGCGGTCGCCAACGTGCCGGACTACTGCGTCGAGGAGGTGTCGGATCACGCCCTCGCGCTGCTTCTGGCCCTCGCCAGAGGCCTGATCCCCTTGCATGCGAGCAGCCGTCGCGGCGAGTGGGACCATTCAGGCGGAGGCAGGCTCACACGCATACGGGGGTGCCGGCTCGGTCTCTACGGATTCGGCCGTATCGCTCGCCGGCTCGCGGACAAGGCACGTGGCATCGGGCTCTCGGTCATGGCGTTCGACCCGTATGTGGACCGCTCCGAGATGGGAGACGCCTCCGTGACGCCGGCAGAGAGCCTGGCCCAGCTTCTCAGCTCTTCGGACTTCGTGTCGCTGCACACCCATCAGACCCCTGAGACGGAAAACGTGATCAATGCCGATTCGATCCGGCTGATGAAACCGGGAGCCCGGCTCGTCAACGTGTCCCGCGGCGCTCTGATCGAGGAACGAGCGCTCTACGAGGCCCTCCGCTCCGGGCACCTCGCCGGAGCGGCTCTCGACGTCATGGCAGAGGAGCCGTTCGACATGCGTAGCCCGCTTCTGGGGCTCGACAACCTGGTCGTCACGCCACACGCCGCGTGGTACTCGGAGCAGTCGGGTCGCGAGCTGAGCAGAAAGATGGCCGGCCGAGCGATCCAGTCGCTGCGAGGCGAGCTTCCCGACCACACGATCAACACACAGGCAGAGCCACGCTTCTCGTGGCTCGATTCGTGACGTGCCGGGAGCTTGGAAGGTGATGAGGCTGGGTCTGCCGTAGGCGGCCACCGGACATCGCACTCGGGAGGAGTTCCACGATGAACGCCGGGGAAATCGAGTCCTGGTACCGAGAGGTGGTCGACCAATACCGGAGCCGAACACCCTCGTCCGCCGTGCTGTTCGAGGAGGGCAGACGGTATCTACCCGGCGGCGATACGAGATTCTGAGGGCCAGAACCGAGTACGACTACACCCGCCGCGCCGGCGGTGTCCCCCGTCTTGCTGGTGAGCGTGTCGGAGGAGAGGCCGCCGACGAGATTCTACGACGAACGGACCATCCGCGACCGCTACGCCGCCGAAGGAAGTAACCGCTGCACGAGGGTCGGATACTCCGGTACCTCGAGGGGGTCCTCAGGTACGGCGACTCCTCCGACCTCGGTCGGGACCGTCCTGCCTGGTCCGCGGTCAGAGTCGGGGCCATCCAGGCGTGACCCGTCACAAGATACGCTTGCAACTACCGACGGTTTTCCGGTGGCCCACAACCATCACCTGGGTCCGTTGACGACGAGCACGCCCCGCAGTATCCATTCTTGAGCGCCGTCCCAAAATCGGTGGCTATTCAGGGGACGTTCTCAGGGCTATCTGGGTATGATCACCGGGTCACCTGGCCCCGCGGTCGTTACCCACGTCTTCCGGGGCCTAATTGGACGGAGGGAGAGACATGCTCAGGCAACGAACGGTCCGCTGGATTGCGGTACTGCTAACGATGGCGATCTTCGCAGCAGCTTGCGGCGAAGACGATACCGATGACGCCGCACCTGCCACCACCGCGGCGCCTGCTACGACTGCGGCAGCGCCTGCTACCACGGCCGCTGCGACCGAGGAGACAACCGCCACCACAGTGGTCGAGGTTGGTACCACAACGACGACCGAGGCTCCGGCCGGTGAGACGACCACGACGGCTGCCCCGACCACAACCACCACCGAAGCGATGGCCGAGCCCCTGACGGGCCGCGAGGCAACCGTGGTGATCGGCAAGAAGATGGATGCCGACACCGTGTTCGACCCGGCCCGGGCCTTCGAGGAACTTTACGTGCTGGTGCTCGGATCCGTGTACAACACGCTCGTGCAGTGGGCTCCGACCGAGAACGGCTACGACTACCAGACGCTCATCCCCGAGTTGGCCACCGAGTGGTCGTCCAACGCGGACGCCACCCAATGGACCTTCACGCTGGACCCGAACGCCCGCTTCCACGACGGGTCGTCGGTCACCTCCGAGGACGTGGCCTACTCGTTCCTGCGCCTGAAGAACGTAGCCGCCACCCCGTCTTACCAGGGTGCCAACATCGTCAGCGCCGACACCCCCGACCCCCAGACCGTCGTGTTCAACCTGGCCTCACCCGACCCGGAGTTCCCCGGTCTGACGACCGCCGCCGCGTTCAGCGTTGTCAACAGCGAACTGGTGAGTGCCAACGGCGGTTCGGCCGCGGAGGACGCCTCGGAGACCGACACCGGCGGAGAGTGGTTGGCGTTGAACAGCGCCGGCTCCGGTCCGTTCACGTTCGACTTCTCCGAGCCGGGCAACCGTCTCGAGATCGTTCGAGTCGACGACTACTGGGGCGGAGCGCCCGCCACCATGGAACGGGTCATCTTCGTGAACATCCCCGAAGCGCAGTCGCGCATCGACGCGCTGTCCAGGGGTGACATCGACCTGGCGTGGACGGTGATCCCGCACCAGGCCGCCTCGTTGGGTGAGGACTTCACGATCCTGCAGGCCAACACCAACCACTGGTACTACGTGATGTTCACGACCGATCCGGACAACAACGCGTTCGTGGCCAACCCGACGGTCCAGAAGGCGCTCAAGTACGCCATCGACTACGACGGCCTCCAGCGACTCTGCCCCGGCTATACAGCCAACCGGGTGTACGGGCTCGCACCGATGCGGCTGGGTGGCATCACGGAGGGCTACGAGCGTGACCTCGACAAGGCGCGAGAGTTGCTGGTCGAAGCGGGCTACCCCGACGGCTACGACGACGCGGAGAACCCGATCCGTCTCCAGACCTTCCAGTGGAGCGGGTTCTGTCCCGGCTTCGGCGACGTTGCCCAGAAGCTGGCCGCTGACTTCGCTGATATCGGTGTGAAGACCGAGGTGCAGATCCGTGATGCCGGTGTGTTCTTCACCGACTTCCGCAAGGGCGACCTCGACATCAACGTGAGCGACTGGTTCCCCGAGTACCCGTCGGCCATGAACTCGGCGCAGGTGTCGTTCGCCGACGGATTCCTGAACCGGCAACGGTCGCTCTGGCCCGACAATGCCGAGGGCTGGCCTCTCTACGACGAGATCAAGGCGGCAGGTGATGCGGCGCTGGCGTCGGTCGATCCGGCGGAGCGGATGAGCCTGCTGAACGACGTGGAGCGGATGGGCCTGGACGCCAACCCGACCCACCTGATGGTCGAGATTCCCGAGTGGTACCCGCACGTCAACACCCTGACAGGCGTCTACTACCACGCCGTCTACCGGTTCGAGCCCTACCGGATGGGGCGGTCCCAGTAGTCGAGCTATCGCAGGACTCTGGACAACCTATCGGGGGGCGGCACAGCCGGTCGCCCCCCGATCTCCCTCCCATGCGTCTAGCACCATGACCCGGAGGAGTTGAGATGCGCTGGTTCGTGTTACGGCGCCTGGCCCTGGCCCCGTTCGTGCTGCTGGGCATGACCTGTATCACCTTCTTCGTATCCCAACTGATTCCCGTCGACCCGGTGGCGGCCTACCTGGGAGGTAGGGGAGCCGCCCAGTCCGACGCGGCGGAACAGGCCATCATCGACGCCCTCAACGCCCGCTGGGGATGGGACAAACCGATCCCGGAGCGCTACTGGATCTACCTGACCAACCTCCTGCAGGGTGACATGGGCGAATCGAGCCACTCGGCGCGTGCGGTCAGCACCGATCTCGCCAACGTGGTCCCCCCCACCATCGAACTTGTGGTAGCGGCCCTGTTGGTCGCCTTCGTCTTCGGTATCCCGCTCGGCGTGTTCGCGGCGGCTCGCCGGGGAGGTTTATGGGACACGGCCTTCAAGGTGGTATCCACCCTGGCGATCTCGGTACCGGTCTTCTGGCTGGCTATCGTCGGGTTCACCGTCTTCTATGGGCGGCTGGGCTGGGCGGCCGGGCCAGGACAGTTGGACATCTTCACCCGCCCTCCGCCGGAGGTGACCGGGATGGTGACCGTCGACTCCATTCTGGCCCGCCAATGGGACGTCCTCCTCGACACCCTGCACCACCTGGCGTACCCCGCCTTGGTGTTGGGTCTGGTGATCGGCTTCTACTTCGCCCGGGTGGTCCGCTCCGAGATGGTCGACGCGCTGGAGTCCGATTACGTCCGCACCGCCCGCGGCAAGGGTCTGCGCCGGCGTTTGGTCCTCTACCGTCATGCGTTGCGCAACGCGGTGATCCCGGTGATCACGCTCTCGGGCCTCGCCTTCGGGTCACTCCTCACGGGGATCATCGTGGTCGAACACGTGGTGGGCTGGCCCGGCCTCGGCCAGTACGCCTTCTCGGCCGCCACCCGCCTGGACCTCAACGCCATTGCCGGCGTGGTTCTGGTGATCAGCCTCGCCTACGTCCTGGCAAACCTGGCGGTCGACATGCTCTACACGGTGGCCGACCCGCGGGTTCGCGACGGCCTGAAGTCATGACCCTAGGCCGGCTACGCCGTCTCGAGGAGGCTATCGTGCCGACCCGCCTCGGCACGACGTTGGAATCGCTTCGACCGCGCACGTTCCTCGAGACCTACGGCCTGGTGGTGATCCTGGTGATCGTCGCGGCGGTCGCCGCCGCCCCCCTCGTGGCCCCCGACCCGCTCGCGCAGGACCTGACGTCCGCCCTAGCCGATCCGAGTGGCGAACACTGGCTCGGCACCGACAACCTGGGCCGCGACCTCTGGTCGCGGATCCTCTACGGAGGTCGGGTGTCGCTGGTGATCGGAGTCTTCGTTCTGTTGACGGCGGGTGCCGTCGGAGTGCTGTACGGCGCGGTGTCCGGGTACGCCGGTGGGATGGTCGACGCGGTGATGATGCGGATCGTCGACATCTTCCTGTCCTTCCCCTCCATCATGCTGGCCCTGCTCATCTCCGCGGCGCTGGGGCCGACCGTCCGGAACGTGATCATCGCCATCTCGGTAGCCTGGTGGCCGGTCTACGCCCGGCTGGTCCGAGGGCAGGTCATCGTGGTCAAGGAGCGCGAGTTCGTGACTGCTTCGCGTGCGCTGGGAGCGGGACCGATACGCAACCTGCTACGGACGGTGCTGCCCAACAGCTTCGGGGTGATGAAAACGATCTTCGTGCTCGACGTCGGCTACGCCATCCTGGCCGGCTCCACGCTCGGCTTCCTGGGCCTCGGAGTCTCGCCCCCGACGCCCGAGTGGGGGTACATGATCCGGGAGGCACTCCAGTACCCCACCCACTGGTGGTTCATCCTCAGCCCGGGCGTTGCCCTGCTGCTATTCGTGTCGGCCATCAACTTCGCGGGCGGCATCGTTACCCGGTCGGTGCATGAAGCCCCCGTTCGCTGAGCCTGGTATGGGAGCGGCCAAGATGTCCGAGCAGGAGCGAACTCTGCTGTCGGTGAGGGATCTGAGCGTTACATTCCGGGCGGAGTCCTCGGTCCGGGCGGTCCGGGCGGTCCGGGCGGTCTCCTACGACCTGGCCGTCGGCGAACAGGTGGGGCTCGTGGGCGAGAGCGGGTCGGGAAAAAGTGCCGGAGCTCTCGCTCTGGCACGGCTGCTGCCCGAATATGCGGACGTGTCTGGGACCGTGACTCTGGACGGCACCGCCCTGATGCGACTCACCGAGCGCGAGCTCCGGGAGGTCCGGGGAGACCAGATAGGGATCGTCTACCAGGACCCCTTCAGCTCTCTCAACCCGGTCCTCACGATTGGCAAGCAACTCGCCGAGGTCCTTCGCAAGCACAAGAGACTCGGCGCACGGGCGGCGCGCCGGCAGGCAGCCCAACTTCTGGGAAGTGTAGGAGTCCCCAATGCGGACGAGCGTCTCTCCGATTATCCCCATCAATTCTCCGGAGGCATGCGCCAGAGAGCGGTCATCGCCATGGCTGTGGCGCCGAGGCCGGCGCTCCTGATCGCGGACGAGCCGACCACCGCCCTCGATGTGACGGTTCAGGCCCAGATACTGGAACTCCTCGATGAGTTGACCTCAGAGCACCGGACCACGATGTTGCTCATAACCCACGATCTCGGCGTGGTGGCCGGGGTGACCCAGCGGGTGATGGTGATGTACGCGGGGCGTATTGTCGAGTCCTCCACCACCGCGGATGTGTTTACCCGGGCGTCCCATCCGTACACCGTGGCCCTTCACAGGTCGCTACCCCGCATCGACGTCCGCCAGGAGCGGCTCGTGACGATCGAGGGACAACCTCCCGATCCGACCCGTCCCGTCAAGGGTTGTCCCTTCGCTCCCCGATGCCCCTCCAGGATCGACCGATGCGCAACTGAGGACCCCCCGCTGATGACCATACCCACCGCTCGACGGGCCGCCGCCAATGGCTGGGACATGACGTCTATCCGGGAAAAAGATGGAATCCAGGTTCCGGGACCGGCGAGCCCGCACCTGACCGCCTGCTGGAACCCTTCAGGACCGCCCGTGACATGACAGAACGAGGACGCAGTCCATGAGTACGGAAACAGGCAAGAGTCCGGCCCTCGTCATGGTCGAGGACCTGCGGGTCTGGTTTCCGGGCGGTCGGGGACGGTCGGCCCGCGGGCGCGGTTTCATCAAGGCGGTGGATGGGATCACCTTCTCCGTGCACCGTGGGGAGACCCTGGGACTGGTTGGCGAGTCGGGATGTGGCAAGACAACTACGGCTCGGGCCATCCTCAAGCTCCTCGATCCTACGGAGGGACGTATCCGGTTCGATGGTGTCGATCTGTCAACCGTCTCTCGTCGAGAACTCAGACTGATTCGGCGCCGGATGCAACCCGTCTTTCAGGACCCGTTCTCGAGCCTCAACCCGAAGCGGACGGTGGAGCGGATCGTGGCAGAGCCGCTTGTCATCCACCGCCAGGGAACGGCGGCGGAACGCAGGGCACGGGTGTCCGAACTGCTCGACACGGTCGGGTTGCCACCCGACGCCGCCGGTCGCTACCCCCATGCGTTCAGCGGAGGCCAGCGCCAGCGGATCGCCATCGCCCGGGCCATGGCCCTGCAACCGGACTTGATCATCGCCGACGAGCCCGTGAGCGCTCTCGATGTGAGCATCCGCGCCCAGATACTGAACCTTCTCAGTGACCTCCAAGGCGAGTTCGACCTGACCTACCTGGTCATCGCTCACGACCTCGCCCTCGTGCGCCAGGTGACCGACCGGGTGGGCGTGATGTACCTCGGCAAGATCGTCGAGTTGCGGCCCACCGAGGACCTCTACCGGGCTCCGCTCCACCCCTACACGGTGGCGCTGCTGTCGTCTGCTCCCATTCCCGACACTGAGGCTGAAGCGACCCGCCGGCGCATCGTGCTGGCGGGTGACGTACCGAGTCCGGCCGACCCGCCCAGCGGCTGCCGGTTCCACACCCGCTGCTGGCTCCGGAAGAACCTGGGCAACCCAGGCATCTGCACGACCGAGGTGGCCCCCCTGACGCCGGCGGACGAGGATGGCGCCTCTGGGGCGGTCGCTTGCCACTTTCCGGACGAGGTGGAGAGTTCCGACGAGCGACGAGAGACGTTGGTGGCCCTCACCGGCTCGGGAGGAGGCGCCGGTGAGGGCCAACAGGAGGCTCCGGGGAAGGACTAGGCCTCGGCCGCTACATCCGAGGCAGCGCCGTCGCGCTCGTCCGTGGTCCCTTCCGATGTCGACTCCTTACCCGGACGGCTCTCGTTTGCCTCCATTGGCGAACCAGCATCGCCGCTCTCCTCGCGACCCCTCCCATTTTCTTTCCTGGAGGTGAACAGGGGGCTCATCAGCGCGGCACCCACCAGGATCACCGCCACGGGCAAGAGCCAATGCGGAGTGCCGAACAACCATCCTCGCATCGGAAAGGCGATCCAGGCAGCTGCCATGATCAGTAACACTCCGAACACCAACGAGAACACATTGACTGAATGACGTTTCATCTCTTCTCCTCCACTATCACACTTCCTTCGTCGAGACGGATGTCCAGCGTGAGCTGGTGGGCGTCGGCCACCAGAGTCGTATGTTTCGCACTCAGATTGGAACCTTCCTGTATTTCGTCGAACATGGTGAGTCGACCATCGTCCACCTGGCTCGTAATCCGCAGGCCCAGGTTTCGCGGGAGGATCACCCAGACCTCGCCGTAGTCCACGTTGACGCGAACGCGCCTGTCATCCTCGAGGAATAGTTCCCCAAGGTCGAGCAGCAGCGAACCATCATCCAGGGCGTAGCTGTCGCGAAGGTGTGCTCCGTGCTCGATCCGATAATGCTCTCTAACGGACGTACCGTCGCCGCGCCGAGGCTCGGACATCCTGGGGGGTTCGGGCGTGCTTAGGGGCAGGGCCGAGTCGGGGACCGGGCGCGAAATGACCTCGACATGGCCGATACCTACATCTGCCTCGAGCACCAGCATGCCCTCGGACCCGTCCAAGTGGTAGACGCCACTGACTCCAAGAAGTCCGTTGTATCTCTGGGAGCCAACCAGCAATTCCCCCACGCCCACGTCGCCGTACACCGTGGCCGACACACCGTCGGGAAGGTAAACAGTCAGCCCGCCGATTCCTAGATCGACCTCGGTCGCTACCGTGCGGCCATCGAAGTCAACGTTCCTGAGGTCGATGAGCAACGAGCCGACACCCAGATCGTATTCATCGAGTATTCCCGCTACGGAACCCGGCCGGTGGATGGAGCGCTCGCTCATCGTGAAGTCGAACTCGAACGACGACCTCCGGTCGATCAGGTCCACCAGTGGGGACAGGACCAGAAACGGTACCAGGAGGAGGCCGAGCACGATCAGACTCCCCGGGCGGCCGAACCAAGCTCCTACGATCAGGCCCACTCCTATGACCACCACGAACAGAGCGACGTAATGGCGGAACTGGGGATGGAAGCCGGGAATCACGCTATCCATCAGACCGAGGACTCCCAGTGCAAGCACCGCGAGTCCCACCGTTACCCTTCCGAGATACGAGGTCTCCGCAACCGATGGAGGCGTTGGGGCGGGCGACTCGGGTGGAGTTCGACCTGATGGCGCATCCTCGGATACCGGGGGCTTGGCCTGCTCGGAGGCGGATGCGGCAGCCTCGGAGGATGAAGGGGCCACATCCTGCTGGTGATGTTCCCGACTCAGATCTCCGCGGTAGAGCATCACGCCGAGGCCGATCAGGACAACGGCGAAGGCCAGGTCGCTCCTGATGAGCCCGGTCTCGCTGGCCATGATGATGACGGCGAGACCGACGAGAGTCACTCCGACCCACCGTCGGGCCTGGCCGGTTCCCAACCAGCCCTGCACGATCGCATCGGCCTCGCCCTCGCGCGGGATCAGCAGCCAGCCCGCTACGTACAGGAGAGCGCCCAGCCCGCCCGCGAAGCAGAGCAAGGCGAAGGCGATTCGATTGATCCATACGGGTACTCCGAAGCGGAGACCCAGACCGGACGCGACCCCGGCCAGCCAGCGGCCCTCGTCAGGCCGATGAAGTGATGTAGTTCTGTTAGTCATGCTCCAACTATGCGCCGAGCGACGCGGGTTGTCTATGGGGTATCACCCTGGTCCATCCCTGAGTGCCTTAGGACCAGTACGGGTATGTCACCGGTTGTTTGCCATACCCGTGCAGTGAGACAATGCTCGGCATGCAAACAGCACGATCCTCCAGGCTCCAGCACGTTGGCGGCATGATCTCACGGCGTCGGGACCGCCGCCTGATCGCCGGTGTAGCCGGGGGCCTCGCCGATCGGATCGGTGTCGCCGACCTATACGTCCGGGCCGTATTCCTGGTCCTGGCTCTCATATGGGGTATGGGACTGATCGTCTACCTGGTGCTTTGGGCTGTGACCCTGGACCGAACCGAGGACGCGATGCCTGCCCCGCAAGCAGGCGAGCACCGCAGAGCCGGGTACCTCCTGATATTCGCGGGTGGTCTGCTGGTTCTCCGGACGATCGGCATCTGGAGCGGCGATCAACTGGTGTGGCCGGGGGCAGCGGTGATTCTGGGCGTGGCCTTCCTGATGGACCGGCGCGACATCGATCCACGCTCCGCCATCCTGGCCCTCTTCGACCCGAACAGCGGCAGGTTCCGGAGCCGCACCGTGATCGGGATATTGCTCCTCGTGGTAGGGGTGTCGATCCTGGGAGCCGCGGCGGTCCCTGCGGTCCAGACGGTGGTGCTGGCAGTGCTGGTGACGGGCGTGGGGATGGCAGTGCTGTTCGGACCGTGGGTGTGGAGGCTGGTAGCCGATCTGGGAGCTGAGCGGAGCAAGAGGATCCGAGAGGAGGAGCGAGCCGACATGGCAGCCCATCTTCACGACTCGGTTCTGCAGACACTCGCTCTGATCCAGCGCACGGACGACCCCAGACGAGTGGTCACCCTGGCCCGTGTCCAGGAGCGGGAACTACGCCGCTGGCTGTACGACTCCACTCCTGCCGACGGGCAAGAACTACTGTCCCGCGCGCTGCAGAAGGAGGTGGACCGCATCGAGAACACCTTCGACGTCCCCGTGGAACTGGTGACAGTCGGTGACCGCCCGGTCGATGACCATGTCCGGGCTATGGTGGCAGCAGCCGGGGAAGCTCTTACCAACGCCGCCCGGCATTCGGGCGCCGAACAGGTATCCGTCTACTCCGAAGTGACCGAGGGCTCATCCGATGTGTGGGTCTCGGACCTGGGACGGGGCTTCGACACCAGCCAAGTGGCTCCGGACCGGCGTGGAATCGCAGAATCGATACTCGGCCGGATGGAGAGCCACGGCGGGACCGCAACCGTCTTCTCGGAACCCGGGGAGGGAACCGAAGTTCACCTCCGACTGCCCAAGGAGGAACAATGATCAAGGTGTTCGTGGTCGATGACCACCGGCTGTTCCTCTCCGGAGTGAAGGCCGAACTGACAGGCCGGGACGGCATAACCCTGAGCGGGGCCGCCCAGGACGTCGACGAGGCAATCGACGCGCTGCGGCAAGAACCGCCGGACGTTGCCCTCGTCGACGTCCACATGCCCGGAGGAGGCGGACTCGCCGTGGTGGAGAACATCCTGGAAACCAATCCCGACGTGAAGTTCCTCGCCCTCTCCGTTTCGGACGCGGCCGAGGACGTGATCGCCATGATCCGGGCAGGCGCCAGGGGATACGTAACCAAGTCGATCGGACCCACCGAACTCGCCGACGCGATAAGGAGGGTGCACGACGGTGACGCGGTCTTCTCCCCCATGCTGGCCGGCTTCGTTCTGGACACGTTCGCGTCCAACGTTCCGCCGCCGTCCGACCCGGAACTGGACCGCCTCACCCCGCGAGAGAAGGAAGTGCTGAGGCTCATCGCCCGCGGCTATCCGTACAAGCAGGTGGCCAAGCGCCTGTACATCAGCGTGAAGACGGTCGAGTCCCACGTCTCGGCCGTGTTACGGAAGCTGCAACTGTCAAGCCGCTACGAACTGGCCCACTGGGCGAGCAACCGGCGCATCGTCTGATCGGCCGGGACTCCGGCTAACCGAGCATCTCCCCGCGATCCACCACCGTGACCTCGCCCGTGATCGAGTCGTTGGTTATGAGGCTGACCAGCGACCGGACCACGTCCTCCACCGGAACCAGGGGCACCGCACCGCACCGGATCTCGTGAGCTCGCTCCGGAGGCAGGTGGCGGTCGATCCATTCGGTGAGCATCCAGCCGGGCGCCACTGCGTTGACCTGGACTTCGGGCGCCAGCGCTGTGGCCAAGCAGCGAGTGAGCGATACCAGCGCCGCCTTCGATACGACGTACGGGATAGAACTGCCGGTACTGGTGAAAGCAGAATTGGAGGCCACGTTGACGATCTTGCCCTCTCCTCGTTCCCGCATCCCGGGAGCCACCGCCTGGGAGCATAGGAACGCACCCGTGACATTCACGTCGATCACCCGCCGCCACTTCTCCTCCACCAGCAACTCGAGGTCCTCAAACGGGAGATAGTGGGTCGTGCCCGCATTGTTGACGAGAATATCCACCGGTCCCAACTCCTCCCCCACCGACTCCACCATCGAAGAAACTGCGGAACGGTCCGTGATGTCGGCCTGAACGGCCATGGCCCTGCTTCCGAGATCACCGATCTGGCCGACGACCCGCTCCGCTGCCTTCCGCGACCTCGAGAAGTTCACAGCTACGAGGGCCCCCGCTCTCGCAAGCTCGAGGGCTGTCTCCCGACCGAGACCTGTCCCTCCTCCGGTCACCAACGCCACCTGCCCATTCAAGTCCATAGGTCCCTTCCCGGATATGGGGCGACCGTGACCTTCAGGCCGGGCCCGCCTCGCCAAAGCTACGCACACAAGGGTATTGACTCTGTCACGCCCCGATCGCATGGTAGGTGATACCACCAGACGGTGGCTTCGAGGAAGCGACGTCGTCTCGATGGCCCCGACGGGGGTATATCGCGGCAGGAGCCGCACCACTGACAGAGGCGTGGACACGACGCGTTGCAATCCCGGGCACGGGGGTGGAGGGGGCGGGCCGAACGGGAGGACTCCATGGGAGCGACTCTCGTGACCCGGAGATGTTCGAGTGGTCTTCCTCACCGGCTTTGGGACGCGAACAGTACGGGCTCGCCTCCAACCCTCGTTTCCTGACGAACACTCTGTGGATAGCAGGCGGACTCGGGGTAGCTGATGCTCCTGGATACCGGAGTGAGGGAGCGATTGAATCCGGATCCGGCCATTCAGCTCCGGCGGCGATACTCGTCTATTCCCTTGAGCAGGCGGTCGACGTCGTCCGGCACATTGTAGAGGTGGGGGTCGGCCCGCATCCGATCGTCCTCCGCGTACCCCCACACGTCCACGCCGATCCCTCGAAGGTACCGGGCCAGCGATACAGCGCCGGTGAAGTGGAAGGCCACTACCCCACCGCGCTCGGCGCGGCTCGCCGGCGTCAGTACACGGATCCCCCGCTCGGCCAATCCGTCGATCATCCTGCCGGTCAGGTCGAGGACGTGACGTTCGATACCCACGATGCCGGCCTCGAGGATGACTTCCAGTCCCTTACTCGCCGCTGCGATGCCGGGGAGGTCCGCCAGGCCTATTTCGTGGCGTAGTGCGCCGGGGCGGAACGCGAGGCTGCCGCGATCGTCCGGCCCGCTCTCCCAGTAGGCGCCCACGTATCCGACGTGGGGTGGCGCCATGGACTCGACATGGTCGCGGCGCGCGTAAAGGAATCCGAGACCCGGTGGACCCAGCAACCACTTCATCAGGGTGCCGCTGACGAAGTCGACCCCGTCGGCCTCCGCCTCGATGGGGACGGCGCCGGCCGACTGGGCGGCGTCGACGATGAGGTAGCCGCCACAACCATGGGTGAGGTCGGCAAGCCTACGGAGGTCGTGCCGGAATCCGGTCCGGGCATCCACATGTGAGACGAGCACCGCGATGGTGTTCTCATCCACGAGGCTCTCTATTCCCGCCATCCAGGTGGAGGAAGGGCCATCGGGAACCGACCGGATCTCGACCGGGTCGCGTTTGGGCAGCAGCCAGGGCCAGACCGCGCTCGGATGGGAGGTCGGATCCGTGACGATGTTGGCGCCGGGAGGGGGTTCGATCATCTGGACCGCCAGGTTCGACCCGCGCGAGGTGTTGTCGACGATGGCAATCTCGTCAGGGTCGGCACCCAGCACGGCTGCCAGGCGACCCTTCAGGATCTCCCATTCGTCGAAGTACCGAGCCCGGTGGTAAGCCGGATCGAGCATCCATCGATCGGACCACCGGTCGAGAGCCGCCTTCACGGGAATCGCAGCCGGGGCAAGACCTCCGGCGAACAGGTACGCGCGGGTCTCGGTGATAGGAAACAGGGACCGGAAACGCTCGGTCAGGTCCATGCAGGGACCTCGACCAACGTCGGGCCATCCGCCACAAGGGCACCCTCCACGGCAGTCACCAGATCGTCGGGCTCGTAGGCCCGCGCGAACGATGCACCGTAGGCGGTCGCCAGGGTTGCCAGGTCCGGGACGTGGAGATCGGTGGCGAACGGCTCGTACCCGCGTTCACGCATCAGGCGGCCTATTTCCCCGAAGGCCCGGTCGTTCCAGATGACCACCGGGAGGGCCAGCCGGTGTTGCACAGCCACCATCAACTCGGACATTGTGAACATGAAACCGCCGTCTCCCACGAGTGCCGCCACCGCGCGCTCCGGCCGGGCGACCTTGGCGCCGATTGCTGCCGGCAGTGCGTATCCCAGCGTGCCGAGTCCGGACGGATTCATCCATGTCCTCGGCCCCGGGAGTCCGTAGAAGGGATAGGCCCCGAATCCGGCCACCATCGCCACATCGAGAGCGAGGGAGGACTCCTCGGGCATCGCCCTGCGCAGGGCTCGGACCCAGGGAAGGTAGGGGCGGCCCATGTTCAGGGCCTCCTTCTCCGCCACACCGCGCACGTATTCGGCTCGGGAGGCACCCGACCGCGATCCCGCTCCCACCCCGGAGTCGAGCATCACTTTCAGCGTCGCCCTTGCATCCCCCGCTACTGCTTGGTCCACCGCATGATTACGCCCGATCTGGTCCGGATCTATGTCCACCTGCACCAGCTTGCCGCCCAGTTCCAGCGGTCCCGTCCAGAAGTCCGCCGGACTGAGTTCGGTCCCCACAGCCAGGACCACGTCACACTCTTCGAGGAAACGCACCACCGAGCGGTATATCACCAGCGAAGCCTCTAGGGGGTGGTAGCTCGGGACGATTCCCTTCCCGTTGAGCGTGGTCACTACCGGCGCGTCCAGACGCTCGGCGAGCGCCAGCAACTCCTTGGCAGCATCCTGCGCTCCCCCACCCGCGATGATCGCCGGAGTTGCAGCCGAATCGAGCAGATCGGAGACCCGTTCCAGCGCGTCCGCATCGGGAGCGGGAGGGTTGTGGGCCGACGCGTCCGGGATCGGGATTGTGGTTGCCGCTTCCTGCACGTCTACGGGAATGGCCAAACACACCGGCCGGGGCCGCCTGCTCCCGAACCTGCGGAACGCGTCGTGTGTGGCTTCTCCCACTTGATCAGGCGACAGGATGAGCCGGTTCTCGTCGGTGATGCCCTCCAGCACGCTCTCCTGGGAACGGAGCTCGTGGGAGTGGCCACGACCGCGCCCGATGTCCTCGCTTACGATGTGGGCCGTGATGCACAGCACCGGGACGGAGTCGGAGTAGGCCTCGGCGATCGCGGTGGCAGCGTTCGTAACCCCCGGACCGGTCGTGACGATGCACACCCCCGGCCTACCGGTCGCCCTCGCGTAGCCATCCGCCATGAAGGCGGCGCCCTGCTCGTGAGTGGTGGTGATGTGCGCGATGTCGGGCGCCTTGCCCAGCGCGCGGTAGATCTCGAGCGTATGGGTGCTGGGAATGCCGAAGACATGCCGAACACCGTTCGCCCGGAGCGATTCGATCAGTGCCTCGACGCCGGTCATCGCGAGCTTCTCCCCGGTAGGCTCGGCGGATGGTCAACCTTCTCCTGCGGAATGCGACGATCTTCCCCGGCGATGCCGAGCCTTGGCCGGGAGATGTCGCAATCGACAACGGCGTCATAGTAGCGGTGGGTACCGACCTGCGGCCCGAGACGGACCGGACCGTCGACCTCGGTGGGCTATCGCTGGTGCCGGGGTTCGTGGACATGCACGCTCATAGCGCCCTGCGCTCATTCGAGGATCCGCTCCTGACCCCGAAACTGCTCCAAGGCTTCACCACGGAACTAACTAATAAACCCCGACGGGATGGGTCCCGCACCCGTTACGAATAAGCGGCTCACCGACCGGATGACGCAACTGGCTCTGTCCGAAGGCCCCGGTCCCCCCGAGTGGCCCTAGCGGTCGATCGGCGAGTACCTGGACGAACTGGACCGTACGCGCCCAGCCATCACGCTGTGTCCCTTCGTCCCCCATGGGGCGGTGCGCGACGCCGTCCTCGGGGGGGCGCAGCGGGCAACGGACGACGGCGAGCTTCGTGCCACGAAGCGCGAGGTCGCAACGGGAATAGAGGCGGGCGCTTGGGGAATCTCCTTCGGCCTGGTGTACACGCCGGGCGCCTACGCCAGCACCGACGAGGTCGGTCATCCTCCACTACGCGGACGAGTCCCTCGTCAAGGACATCGCCCGTCACCCGGCCATGCTGGTGGGCAGCGATGCCGTCTTCGCCGCCTCGCCACATCCACGGCTGTGGGGCACCGCACCCCGGTTCCTGGGCCGCTACGCCATCAGGGACCGCATCGTCACGGTACGTGAAGCCATCGCCCGGCTGTCGTTCCGGGCCGCCCGGCGGGTCGGGCTGGAGAACCGCGGCGAGATCGCGCCGGGACAGCGGGCCGACTTGGTCGCTTTCGACCCGGATACGGTGATCGACCGAGCGACCTACGACGCGCCTGAACTATCCCCTTCGGGTATTGAATGGGTGATCGTCGGGGGCGCGGTGGCCGTTGACCCGAACGGCCCTACCGGAACCCGCCGGGGACACGTAGCCCGCATGAAGCCCTCGAGGAACTAACCGGCAGACCAACCGGCCCGCCCCTAGGAGGGTCGAGGTCACCGAAACAGTACCCTGGCAATCTCCGGCTGGCGATGTTGCCAGTACTCAGCTACAGCATCCAACAATCCCGGCTTGCCAAGGCTTGCCGAGAGCCACGGATCATCGGCCACATCGTTGAAGGAGCCCAGGGCCCGGACGATGTGATAGACGCTTTGGTGCGTGCTGCTCAGTCCGTATCGCAGGCAATACCAGTCCAGCATCGCCATGACGTCTGTATCGCCCATCACTTCGATGCACATCAGGTCGTAGTAGTCGCGTAATTCCCCCCGGTCTCCCACAACCTTGAGTTTGGTTGCGACTACGTCCGGGAACGAGCCAACCGCCATCTCCCCAACCATGCGGCCACGTTCGATACGTTGCTGCCCGGTAGCTACGAGGAACTGAAGTTTCACATTTTCGAAGAAACAGTTCAGCGTGCCCTCCGACAAGTAGTCGGCTTCCACCGGACCATGTTCCTGTAGGCGCTCGAGCAAGATCAAGGGATCGAAAGGACGGTGGACGAATATGTCTAGGTCCTCCGACTGTCGATGCTCCAGATGTACTGCCAGAGCCGTCCCGCCCATGAGTTCCCCTGAAGCCGGCGACAAGGATCCGACCAAGTCCCATATCTCCACCATGGCGGAGGTCAGGACGCCGTCAGCGACGGGCATTGAGGGCGTTGACGATCAGGTCTCGTGTGACCGGCTTGGTAGAACGTAAGGTCAGGCAGTATTCGAGCGCCTCGATTGGTAGGTGCACCGATGCCCAGACGGCTGCGTCCGGCCAGGGGCCGTTGAACATCCGTCCGGCAACGTAGTCTGCGTCCCCGGGCAGCCGGAGTAGGCCGGGGTCGGGGTGGTTCCAGAAAGACTTCCAGAACCTCTCAGGTACACGTCTCATCCTCAATACATATCTTACCTGACGTCAGGTATTCTGCCCGGCGTCGCATCATCGAGCCGACCTGCCAATCCGGCGCAACGATCAGACTGGCAGGTGTGGCTGATCCGGAACAGGCGCTGTTCGCTGGTATGACGCGGTCGGGACTCCCTCGGTTCGGACACACTGCTAGGGTGCCGGACGCAATGCGTAACTTCGACCTGATGATCATCGGCACCGGCTCGGGCAATTCGGTGATCGGACCCGAACACGACGACTGGGACGTTGCAATCGTGGAGCGGGATCGTTTCGGGGGTACCTGCCTGAACGTGGGTTGTATACCTTCCAAGATGTTCGTCTACGCGGCGGAGATGGCCGAGTTGGCGTCCGACAGCGAACGACTGGGCGTCAGCACCCGTTTCGAAGGCGCCGACTGGCCCGCCATCCGTGACCGTGTATTCGGCCGGATCGACCTGATCGCCGAGGGAGGCCGTGTCTACCGGGAGGAACTTCCCAACGTGACCGTGTACGCCGAGTCCGGGCGGTTCGTGGGACCGAAGCAGTTGGCGGTAGGCGACGATGTCATAACCGCCGACCGGATCGTCATCGCGGCGGGAGGACGGCCCATGGTGCCCCCTGTGCCCGGCCTGGCCGGCTGCGGCTACCACACTTCGGACTCGATCATGCGTCTCGACCGGCTGCCGGAGCAACTGCTGGTGATCGGGGCGGGTTACATCGCGGCCGAGTTGGGCGGTGTCATGGGCGCGTTCGGCTCGGAAGTTACCTTCCTGCTCAGGGGTGACACCTTCCTGCGCCGAGAGGACCACGATATCTCCAGCCGGTTCACCGCCGCCTACTCCCGCCGCTTCGATGTGCGTACCCACACGCGGCTGATCGAGGTCCGCCAGGACGGAGCCGAAGTGGTGATCAGCCTGGTCGACGAGGCCGGGAACCGCACCGAGTTGCGGGGCGATGAGTTGCTGGTTGCGACCGGCCGGAGGCCCAATTCCGACCAGCTTGACGTGGCCGCGGGAGGGATCGAGGTCGACAGACGCGGCTTCGTGATCACCGACGACCAACTTCGAACCAGCGTCGACGGGGTATGGGCCCTGGGTGACATCACGAACCCCGTCCAATTGAAACACGTTGCCAACCACGAGGCCCGTGTCGTACGGCACAACCTCACCAACCCCGACATTCCGGCCACCGTCGACCATCGCTTCATCCCCCACGCGGTGTTCGGCTACCCACAGATCGCCAGCGTGGGCCTTACGGAGCAGCAGTGCCGGGAGAAGCAGATTCCCTACGTGAGCCACGTCCAGCCCTACGCCGCGGCTGCATACGGTTGGGCCATGGAGGACACCGACAGCGTGGCCAAGGTCATCGCTCATGTCGAGACCCGCCGGCTACTGGGCGCCCACATCATCGGCCCCCAGGCACCCACCCTCATCCAACAACTCATCCAGGGCATGCACTTCGACCTAACCATCGACCAGATGGCCCGCGGCCAGTACTACATCCACCCCGCTCTCCCCGAGGTAGTCGAACAGGCCCTCCTGGAGATCTGAAGCAGTCCACGACGTGATCAACCGACACGTCGGAGCGCTAGCTAGAAGTGGTGGAGCACACCTGCCGAGGGAAGCTGACTCGAACGGATTCACCTTCATCCCCAGTCGTCACATCGCTCCAACTGATCCGTTTCCTGACCTACTGCAGCCGAATAGTTATCAAGTAGCCTCAATCTATTCTATCGACAGGTGGGTACACACCCATACCTGCCTACTGGACAGTCCTATCGAAGATAGGATTACATGAACCTGACTACCCACCTTACTTCTATGGTCATTAATCAAGCTGGCCGGGATCATTGCAATATACTTCTCCATGTGCCTAATACTGGAAGTGGTTTTCAGGAGGGTGATACGTCCTAAGGTTCTCTGCCAACTCGATCCTAGATCTCGAAGAAACGCGGAGACTATAGCCGTATCAGGCAGTCCAAGCTCTCTCTTAATAGTGGATCCGTGTGTGACCTCTTCTAGTGTAGCATACAGTTCCTGTACTTCTAAAGGCTCTACAGGATCCATTGAAATCAACCGAACCCTTGAGGATGAGAGGTCGGAGAGCCTTGGTTGACTTCTATATATGGCAGGCCTTATTGCCGATATATTTTCGGTCAAGTCAATTCGAATACTCCCATCAGACTCGATTACCCTTTCGATGTCTCGTAGCCATGAAGTCTCGCAGTTATGTATCGGCCAAGGAAGGCCGAGTTCATCAAAAAACACTCGGGATCCACACTCACAGGAAAAGTACCAGACCCTGGTCTCACACGACATACAAGTTGTCGGCCATATACGAGTCTTACACCAGGAGCCGTGTATCACCATTAGTTACTCATGAGTCATCAAGGCAATGGATAAACTGTCCAACACGGGTTCGGCTACATGTAGCACGGATCTGATGTGTTTTTCTTTCATAACCGAGGAGGTGGACAGGAATGGAAAGCCGAAGAAGCCCCGGTTGGCAAACGCTAGGGCGAGACCGGTCATCACCACGTCCGGTCGGGAAACCTCCGGCTCGCATGCCAGGCTGAGTAGTGAGCCTCCACCCTCGACCCTGAGCGGTAGACCGCATTCGTTCACGGCTGCTGACAACCCCTCACGGAGCAAACGGCCTAGGTGGTCGATCCATTCGTAGACGTCGGGGGTTAGGAGCTTCAAGCCCGCAACCCCTGCGGCAGCGGTCATCGGGTTGGCGTTGAAGGTGCCCGCGAGGGCCACCTTCATGTCGCCCATCGGGTCTGTCACGGCCATGATGTCCGCCCTCCCGCCGAATGCGCCCACCGGGAGCCCGCCCCCTATCAGCTTCCCAAGGGCCGTCATGTCGGGTATCACCCCGTAGCGGTCCTGCGCTCCTCCCAGCCCGAGCCGCAGGGAGATCACCTCGTCGAATAGGAGCAGCACGCCTTCGTCGGCTGTCACCGAGCGCAGCCTCTCCAGGAATCCCTCGGGTGGATGGGCGAATCCGCCCGCAGACCGGAACGGTGTGAGGATCACCGCGGCCAGTTGGTCGGCCTTCTCCCGTACCAGGCGGGTGACACCATCCGTATCGCCCCAGGCGCCCAGGACGACATTCGAGGACAGATTGGTGGGCACTCCCCCGGTGCTGGGCACCATGCCGTCTCCGGCCGGAGCGGACGCGAACTCGAACCCGTCGTACGTTCCGTGGTAGGCGCCGTCCAGCTTCAGGACCAGGTCGCGGCCCGTGAATGCTCGGGCCACCTTGAGCATGTGCATGTTGGCCTCGGTACCTGAGTTGGCGAAGCGCACCCGATCGATCGAAGGGATTCGCTCGCAAAGAATGCTCGCCCAGTCGACCTCGGTCGGGTTGTGGCCTCCCCAAGCGGTTCCCGACCCCGCCTGGGACCGGACCGCCGCCACGATGTCGGGATGGGCATGGCCGTGGACAAGAGCGGTGGAGTTGTTGTTCAGGTCGAGCCGGCGGTTTCCATCCACGTCCCATATGTAGGGGCCCTCTCCCCGCTCGAAGTAGGGAGGGTGGGGGCGCGTGGTGATCGAGTACCGGGTGTCCCCGCCGGGTAGGACGCCGCCGCCCCGGACGAACAGGGCCGCGGATCGGGGAGTGATCCGGCGGTACTCGTCAACGACGCCTTGATACCAGTCCAGGAGGCGGTTGTCGGCGCTCATACGCCGGTCAGCCAACGCCGGGGGTTGTCAAGAGTGAGGGTACTGATCGTCCTGTCCGGCACACCCTTGGCGGAGAGGGCCGGTAGGAACGTCTCGGACAGGTAGACGAACCCGGTGCCTCCGTGTATCCGTAGCTGTCCCAGCTTGCAGACATCGTGGGACAGCATCATCCGGTCCTCGAACCCCCGGTCCAACAGTTCCCGGATCAGGTCGAGGATCCGTCCTTCGAACTGACCCATTCCCCGGAACTGGCCGCAGTTGTCGAACATGATGTACACACCTCGCTCGAGGAGCCCTAGCAGGTAGCGGAGATGCGGGTAGGCGTCGCAATGGGCCACCGCCACCCGGCTCAAGTCAGCGCCTTCCTCCTCGAGGATGGTCAACTGCTGGGGGGCGACCGGACCGATCGCGTGGAGCGCTCCGATGGCCAGACCGGTGGCCTTGTGTGCCCGGGCCACGGCCCGCAGTACCCTTTCCTCGGCGGGTGAAACCCAGTCCTTCTCGGATCCGATCTCACCGATCACCCCCGGGCGGATTCCCGTGTCGCCCACCCCATTGGTGATCTCCCCGATCAACTCCTCGGCGAGATCGTCGGTCGACCGCCGGTCGATACGTTCCTCGGGCAGGTAGTAGTTACCCCGGTACCAGCCGCAGCCCATGACAAGGTGCACGCCGGTCCTCTCTGACAACGTCCGCAACCTCCGGGGGGACCGACCGTTGTCGGGAACGCTCAAATCGAAGATGGCGGTGCCGCCGAGATCGGCGAAGGCGGTTATCTCGTCCGCCATCACGTCCTCGTCCACGAACTGGTCGGCTACGTCGTAGCGGTAGTCGGCATGGCGAAGGGTGCAGTAGATGTGCTCGTGGGGAAGCGTGAAGCCGAGATCCGTGCCTGCTACCGGTCCCAGTACTGTCATCACGGTTCCGGAGTCGCTCATCCGACCTTCCTCCAATCCCGGCCCTCGGTGCGGGTCGGCGAATCTGGACTTTAACGCCCCGGAGGCTGCCTTGGCGCACCACCGAGCGTCGCCGTAGGCTGGCAGCAGGAGGTGAACGAATGAGGGGCGAGGTTGGCAACGAGGCCAGGGTCGATCTGCTGCTCAGGCACGGCCGGATCCTGACGATGGACCGCCAGCGGCGTATCCTTGTTGACGGCGCGGTCGCCATCCGGGACGGGATCATCGTTTCGGTCGGACCGGATAGCGAGGTTGCCACCGTGACCGCCACCACATCCACACGAGATCTAAGGGGTGCACTGGTCCACCCCGGCCTGATCGACGCCCATGTCCACGCCGGTAGCTCCGAACTCAGCCGGGGAATGGCGCCCAAGGACCATGCCGATTACGGGGCCGTGGACGACTGGTTGTTCACTTTTCGGAAGCCGGAGACCGACAATCTGGGAGCGCTTCTCTCGTGCATGGAGATGGTGACCAACGGGACCACGGCCTACAGCGACACCGGCGGCTCGTTCTTCCTGGATGAGACCGTGCGGGCGATCGAGAAGGTTGGGATGCGGGGCATGCCCGGTAACTCGATGCTCGACTTCAACCCACAGGTACCGGGTCGTGACACCTCCGCCGGTGCGATGTCCGAGGAAGAAGCCGAGGTACTCCGAACCCCCACACGGGTCTGCGTCGAGAGACTTGACGAACAGATGACCCGCTACCCGTTTCGGGACGGTGGGCGGGTCCGAGGCGGAGCGACGATGTACGGCTGCATGCGCTGCTCCGACGAGTTGCTGATCGCGGCTCAGGCCCTGGCCCGGCGCCACGGGGCGCCGATGATCATGCACCAGTCCTGGGATCCCGAGGAGGTGACCATCTCTGAATCGCTCTACGGATGCCGCCCCATCGAGCATCTGGCCGAGATCGGGGTGCTGGACGAGAACCTGACCCTCGTGCACATGAACCATCTGTCCCCCACCGAGGTCGACCTGGTGGCCGACTCGGGCACACGCGTGGTGCACTGTCCGGCTGCCTCGCTGAGACGTGGGATGGGCGCCATCCGGAACGGGTCGTTCCCCGAGATGCTCGCCAAAGGTGTGCAGGTGGCTCTCGGTTCCGACGGTTACAGCGGGCGCCGGGACCTGCTCCGGCAGGCCTACCTTGCCGCGGTCGGCTTCCGTGAATTCCGGGGTGAGTTGCCGGTCCTAACCGGTGAGACCGTATTGGAGATGGCCACCCTCCACGGCGCCAAGGCGCTGGGTCTTGAGAACGAGGTCGGTTCTATTGAGATCGGCAAGCGGGCCGACCTGGTCATCCACAGCCTGGACAGGCCGGAGGCTTACCCGCGGTTCCGGGATCCCGTGGACAACCTCGTCTACTTCCGGTCCTCGAGCACCGTCGACACAGTATTCGTCGACGGGGAAGCCATCCTCGACAAAGGTCGGTTCACACGATTCGACGCAGAAGACGCTTACCGCAGGATCGACGCGGCCGCGTCCGAGTTCGAAGCGGGCGTCGGCGCCACGACCTACGCCGTCTGGCCGCTCGTCGACTGATCCGCCTGCTGGACAACGTCCTCCCCATAAGGAGGCACGCGTTTGTTACGGTTCGACGATGACGTTCGTGCTTGACGCCTACGACCCTGAATTCCTTCGCGACCCCTACCCGGCTTTCGACCGGGTACGCGAGGAGACAGCCATCTTTCGCGGGAAGGGTCGCGAGGGTGATCGGGCCATCTGGTTCCTGACTCGCCACGCCGACGTCCGTCGGGCGCTGCGGGACCGACGGCTGGGCCGGATCGACCAGCCCACCGTCGACCGGGCAGCGTGGGGACTCCCCCCGCTGCGCGAGGAGTTGTCCCCCTACTACGACGTGGAGCACTGGGCGCTCGTGTGGTTGGAACCACCCAACCACACGAAGATCCGCCGCCTGGTCTCGAAGGCCTTCACGATTCGCCGGGTGGCCGGCCTGAGACCCCGCATCGTTGAGCTTGCCGATCGCCTGCTCGACCCGATCGTGGAGCGTGGCCGTTTCGATGTCGTCAACGACTACGCGGCGCCCCTGTCCGTCCAGGTCATCGCAGAGTTGCTGGGCGTCCCGATCGAGGACTGGCGCCAGATGCTCGAGTGGTCGAGCCTGATCACCCGGATGTACGAGTACAACATCACCGCGGCGGACACCAGCGCGGCAGTGACCGCCTCCGTCGAGTTCACCGAATACTGCAAGGACCTGATGGACCGCCGGCGATCTCGCCCCCGCGACGACATGATCACCGCCCTGTGCTTCGCCAGGACCGAAGACGGAACCCTGACCGACACGCAGATCGTGTCGATGATCATCACCCTCCTGAACGCCGGCCACGAGGCTTCCGTCAACACCCTCGCAAACGGTATGTCGGCCCTGATGCAACATCCAGACCAGTGGCGTCTCCTCACCGGTGGAAACGTGACCCCGGCGACCGCCGTCGAGGAGCTGTTCCGCTGGGACGCACCTATCCAGACCTTCGACCGTTGGGTGGTGGCCGACCGCTACGAGGTGGACGGGCAGACCATCGGCCAGTACGAGCAGGTGACCGTGCTGCTCGGATGCGCCAATCGTGACCCGCGCCACTTCCAGGACCCGAACTCATTCCGGATCGGGCGGGGTGACCCAACCCATGTCAGCTTCGGAGGTGGCATCCACCACTGTCTCGGTGCGCCCCTGGCCCGACTCGAAGTGGAGGTAGCTCTAGACAGGCTTGCAACCAGGTTGCCGAGGCTGCGGCTTGGACAGGAACCCGTCCGACCGTCGCGGTTCGTCCTGCGCGGCTTCAACTTCCTCGAACTAGAAGTCATCTGACGATCGAGGCGACACGCACGGCGATTGTCTCGATCTTGCTCCGGACGGCCGGTGTCGTCGGTGGTACGGGAATCTTCAGCGAGATTCCCGAATCAGGGCAATAGGTCTAGGGCTAGCCGGCTGGGTCGTTCGAGAGCTTGGCCTGGTCGGCTAGGACGGTGACGGTGTTGTCGACGATCTGGAGGAAGCCGCCTCCCACGTCGACACGGACCCGTTCCTCTCGTGTCTCGATCTCCACCGCTCCGGTGGCCAGAGCTGCCATGAGAGGCTCGTGGTGGGCCAGGATCCCGATCTCGCCGTCCACTGTGCGTGCAACGACGAAACCGGCCTCCCCGGACCAGAGGACGGCCTCGGGAGAGACGACATCCACGCGCATCATGGTGGTGGCGGTGACCACTAGGCAGCTGCTCCCTGGATCTCCCTGGCCTTGCGCATGGCGTCCTCGGCACCCCCGACCATGTAGAAGGCCTGCTCGGGCAGGTGGTCGAGTTCACCGTCGAGCACCATCTTGAACGAGGCGATGGTTTCGTCCAGCGGCGTGTAGATGCCGGGCTGGCCGGTGAACTGCTCGGCCACGAACATGGGCTGGGACAGGAAGCGCTGGATCCGGCGGGCGCGGGCCACCAGCAGCTTGTCCTCCTCGGACAACTCGTCCACTCCGAGAATGGCGATGATGTCCTGGAGGTCCTTGTAGCGCTGCAGGACCCTCTGAACGTCGGTGGCCACGTCGTAGTGTTCCCGGCCCACGATCTGGGGATCGAGTGCCCGGCTGTTCGAATCGAGCGGGTCGACGGCCGGGTAGATCCCGAGGGCGGTGAGTGCTCTTTCCAGTACGGTGGTGGCGTCCAGATGGGCGAAGGCAGTATGGGGCGCCGGATCGGTTATGTCGTCCGCAGGTACGTACACCGCCTGCATGGAGGTGATCGACCGCCCCTTCAGCGAGGTGATGCGCTCTTGCAGGAATCCCATCTCTCCGGCCAGGGTCGGCTGGTAGCCCACCGCGGAAGGCATGCGCTCGAGAAGCACCGACACCTCGGAACCGGCCTGGGTGAACCGGAAGATGTTATCGATGAAGAGCAGAACATCCTGGCGCTGGACGTCCCGGAAGTACTCGGCCATGGTCAGCGCGGACAGCGCTACGCGCAGGCGGACGCCGGGCGGCTCGTCCATCTGGCCGAACACCAGCGCCGCTTGGTTGATGACGCCGGTCTCCGACATCTCCAGGAACAGGTCGTTGCCCTCCCTGGTGCGTTCCCCGACACCGGCGAATACCGAAACACCGTCGTGCTGGGTGGCGACCCGGTTGATCATTTCCTGAATGAGTACCGTCTTCCCCACGCCGGCCCCTCCGAACAGGCCGACCTTGCCGCCCCGAAGATAGGGACAGATCAGGTCAAGCACCTTGATCCCCGTCTCGAACACGTCCCTTGTGGGTTCGACGTCCTCGAAAGGTGGCGCCGGACGGTGGATGGGCCAGCGTTCATCCGAGAACTCGATATCGGGTGCATCGAGCGAGTCTCCCCACATGTTGAAGATATGGCCCAGCGTTTGGTTGCCCACCGGGACCGAGATCGGGGTCCCGGTATTGCGCACCGGCGCACCCCTTACCAGACCGTCGGTAGATGCCATCGCGACCGCCCTGATCCGACTCCGGCCGAGATGCTGGGCCACTTCTGCGACGATGGTCTTCTGCTCTCCTTCGACCTCTAGGTCGATCTCGAGCGCGTGGAGGATTTCCGGGAGACCATCCCGGGGGAACTCCACGTCCACCACCGGACCGGCGACCTTGCTGATCCGTCCTACGCTGACCGTTTCTGCCATTTGTACTCCAATTTCAACCCGCGGCCAGCGCCTGCGCGCCGCCCACGATCTCGGCTATTTCAGTGGTGATCTCGGCTTGGCGGGCCTGGTTGGCGGTACGCCTCAGCAACTTGATCAACTCGTCTGCGTTCTCGGTCGCCGCCTTCATCGCCCGCTGCCGGCTGGCGTGTTCTGAGGCGGAACTCTCGAGCAACTGGCCGTAGAGCGCCGACTCCACATACCGTGGCAACAGCCTGCCCAGTATCGCGGCCGGGTCCGGCTCGTACTCGTAGGAAACCGCCCTACCTGCAGCCTCGCTGCTCTCCGGATCCGACGGAGGAGTGACGGGCAGAAGTTCGACACGGCTCGGCACGTACGAAAGCGCCGACTCGTAGACCGTATAGAAGACCTCCACGGCGTCAACGGTGCCGGACCCGTACTCCTCCATGAGGGCGACGCCGATCCCGCGCGCGTCTTCGTAGGCGGGCTGGTCGGTGACGCCGAAGAAACTGTTGGCGATGTCGTAGCGGCGGAACGAGAAGTAGGTTTGCGCCTTCTTGCCGACCGCGTAGAGACGCACCGACACGCCGACTCCCTGCAGTTCGCTCATGCGTGTCTCCGCCATCCGCATCACCGAGGAGTTGTAGGCACCGGCCAGTCCCCGGTCCGAGGTAACCACCAGAACACCCATCGTCTTGACCGGCCGACGCTCCAGCAGGGGATGACCTACGTCGCCCGACGCTCTCCCGACGTTCCGGATCACCTCGATCATCTTCTCGGCGTAGGGCCGGGCGGCACCCACCCTCTCACGGGCCTTGACTATGCGCGAGGCGGCGATCAGCTCCATGGCCCGGGTGATCTTCTTGGTGGATTCGACGCTGCGGATCCGCCGCCGGATAGCTCGGAGTTCGGCGCTGGCCATGGTGGAGAGCTACTCCCCTCCCCCGAACGTCCCGCTGAAGGCGGAGATGGCAACATCGAGATCGTCACCCTCCGGAAGGTTGCCGGTACGCCTCATGCCCTCCAGGACGTGCGAGTGCCTGACCCGGACGAAGTCCCGTAACTCGTGCTCGGCGCGCGCGATGTCCGGCACGGGAATCTCGTCGAAATGTCCCTGCGACACCGCGTAGATCACCAGCACCTGCTCCTCGACCGGGACCGGCTCGAATTGGGGTTGCTTGAGGATTTCGACCACTCGCCGCCCGCGCTCCAACTGTGCGAGCGACACCGCGTCCAACTCCGAACCGAACTCGGCGAAGGCTTCCAGCTCGCGGTACTGGGCGAGGTTCAGCCGTAGTGTGCCGGCCACTCTCTTCATCGCTTTGGTCTGAGCGTTGCCACCGACCCGCGAGACCGATATCCCGGCGTTGATGGCCGGCCGGATGCCCGCGAAGAACAGGTCGGTTTCAAGGAAGATCTGACCGTCGGTGATCGAGATGACGTTCGTCGGGATGTACGCGGAGACGTCGTTGGCCTTGGTCTCTACCAAGGGGAGGCCGGTGAGAGAACCGCCACCGAGTTCGTCGGAGAGCTTGGCACACCGCTCGAGCAGGCGGCTGTGCAGGTAGAAGACGTCTCCGGGGAAGGCTTCCCGGCCTGGGGGACGACGCAGGAGAAGCGAGATCTCGCGGTAGGCCACCGCCTGCTTGGTGAGGTCGTCGAAGATCACCAGGGCATGCTGGCCGTTGTACATCCAATGCTGCCCGATCGCCGATCCGGCATAGGGGGCGTACATCTGGAGAGCGGGGGGCGCCGACGCCGCAGCGGTCACCACTACGGTGTACTCCATGGCGCCTGCTTCCTCCAGGGACGCCACGACCTCGGCCACGGTGGAGGCCCGCTGGCCGACGGCGACGTAGATGCACTTCACCTCGTCGGGTGTCCCCTGGAACTGTTTCTGGTTGATGATCGTGTCCACCACAATCGCTGTCTTGCCGGTCTGGCGGTCGCCGATGATCAACTGGCGCTGACCCTTCCCGATGGGGGTCATCGAGTCAATGGCCTTGATACCGGTCTGCAGAGGCTCGTGTACCGGCTTGCGTTGCACGACCGACGGCGCCTGTACCTCGAGCAACCGGCGAGGGTTCTGAGGGATGTCGCCTTTGCCGTCCAGCGGCTGTCCCACCGGGTCGATCACCCTGCCGAGGAGGGCATCCCCGACCGGGACGGAGAGCACGCGCCCGGTCTGGTGGACCGGATCCCCTTCCTCGATGTGGGTGGCTTCGCCCATCAGCACCACGCCGAGGTCATGCTCGTCGAGGTTGAGCGTCACACCCAGAAGACCGCCCGGGAACTCCAGCAATTCAGATGCGGCCGCGTGGGGCAACCCTGAGACACGAGCCACACCGTCCGCAATCGACGTAACGTATCCGACCGTCTCCTGCTCGAGACTGGGTGACCAGTCCGCTACGTGTTTGCGGAGCGCCGCGGTGATGTCCTGCGGACTTATCGTCAACTGCGCCATCGATACTCTCTCCTAGATCCTCGGGTCGATCCTGCTCTGATCATCCGGTCACCGCTTCTCGCAACTGTTCGAGCCGCGTTCTCACCGAACCGTCGATCACGGTGTCGCCCACTGTCGCCACCAGACCGCCCAGGATCGATTCGTCTATAACAACCCGCACTTCGACCTGATTGCCGATTCGGGCGGCCAACCCCCTCGCCAACCGGTCGATAGTGGCATCGTCCAGCGGGATGGCGCTGCGTACCTCGGCCACTGCTCGGTTCCGTTCTGCGGCTGAGCGGGCCGTGAACTCGTCGGCGATGTCTGCCAAGTCTCCACCCCGACCGAGCCCCACGGCGAAGCTCACGAACGCAGTGGTCAGGGAGTGGGCGCGGCCTCCCAACAGATCGTCAATCACGCTTTGCTTACGTTGCATCGGTAGCCGGTTATCGCTGAGCGTGTTCTTGAGGTCGTCCGACCCATCGAGGGCCCGCGCCACGCGGAATAACTCGCCCTCAACCCGTTCCAGGACGTCTTCTCCCCTCGCCAACTCGAAGATGGCCGCCGCGTAACCCCGGATCCTCTCGTCTGCCATCTATTCGCCCGACTCCAGTTCCGCCAGGTAGCTATCGACCAGACCGAGTTGAGCCTGACGATCGAGGGTCTGCTCGACAACTTTCTCGGCTAGGTCGATGGACAGGTTGGCCACCTGCGAGCGAGCGGCGTCCAGTGCTCGCTGTGCCTCGGCTGCCGCCTCGTCCCGCGCCCGCCTGACAATGTCGTCCGCCTCCTGCTGCGCCCTGTTCACCGTCTCGGCCCTCACCGCGTCGGCAGCTTGGCGGGCCTCGTCGACGATCCGGGCTGCTTCGTCCTTGGCTCCGGCGAGTTGCTCCCGGTAGCGTGAGGCGAGTTGCTCGGCCTCCTGGCGGGTCTGCTCAGCTGCTTCTAGGCGGGAACGCTCGGCCTCCTGGCGACGCTCCAAGGTCGCACTGAGGATGGGCCCGACCCATCGCCAGATGAAGAAGAAGATTATGGCGAAAGCGATCACCCCGGCGATCAACTCCGAGGTCTCTGGCAGGAGGAGATCGATGCCACTGCCGCTCTCGTCTACCCCCTCTTCCGCCGCGAGAAGTAACGGTGGCGCCGCCATCATGTGCCGTATTCGGGGAATCCGCATCAGCCGATGAAGAACAGCACGAAGCCGATCAGGGCCAGTGCTTCGGTGAAAGCGATACCCAGGAACATGGTCGTCCGGACCGTGCCCTCCATCTCTGGCTGGCGCACCATTGCGGTGATGGCATTGCCCACCACGATGCCTATTCCGATGCCGGGGCCCACGGCCGCCAGACCGTAGCCGACCAGGTTGAGACTCCCGTTGATCTCGCCGGTGAGTCCTGCCTGGGCCAGCGAGAGGGCCCCAAGCGTTACCGCAAGAACTGCGTCCATCCTTTGCTCTCCCTTTCTGGTTGTCTGTCTGAGTCCATATTGCTTACGAGACGTCTAGTGGGCCGGCTCCAGCGAGGTCTGGATGTAGACCGCTGATAGCAGCGTGAAGATGTAGGCCTGCAGGATCGCGACCACGAGCTCGAATACGAAGATCGCCAACCCGAAGACGAACCAGACCACTCCTATTCCCGCTTTCGCTCCGATGTCCCCGATGCTGGCTACGAAGATGACGCCGGAGACCAGGAGCAGGGTGAGCATCAGGTGGCCGGCCACCATGTTCGCAAAGAGCCGGACCGCCAGGGTGATGGGGCGAAGGATGAATATCGACACCACGTCGATGATGCCCACCAGCCACCTGAGAGCGATCGGGACCGACTTCGGCCAGATCATGTCGATGAAGTAATGCTTGAAGCCGTTCTTCGCGAAACCCACGATGAGGAAAATGACCCAAGTGACGATGGCGAGGAAGGCTGGCAGCGCCATCCGGGACGTGATCGGGAAGTTCACCAACGGCGTGATCTCGAACAGGTTCCCGACCAGAAGGAAGAAGAAGAGCGACAGCAGGTAGGGGAGGTACTTGGTGCCATGCTCGGGTCCTATCACTCCCTTGGCTATATCGTCACGGACGAAACCTATGAGGCTCTCCATGACCAGCTCGAACTTCGAGGGAACCAGCTGCTGGCGGCGGAGACCGAAGTACAAGATCCCGAGCACCACGAGCATTGCCGCGAAGATCAGGAAGACGGTACGGGTGAAATGGAACCCTCCGATCGAGAAGAGGGGGTTCGTGAACTCGAACAACTCGTTGACATTCGATGGGGCGCAGATCACCGCACCCTCTACGTCACACTCTGCTACGGCCAGGATCATCAAGTCACCCACGCGCCCGCTCACTCCTTCCCCTGTTGATTCCAAGCGCCGCCGCCTCCAGGAGCAGCAATACGATATAGGTGGCGATCACGGTCAGCCCTAGGGCCGTCCGGTCTACCTCGAGCAGCGCAATGACCGCCAGCATCGTTGCCGCTATCAGGCCGAGACGTACGACGAACCCGAAGAGGGCACCGGCATGATAGGCCCCGAGCGAGACCCTCGCCAACCACGACATCATCGCGCCGCTCAGCAGATAGTAACCGGCGACGATTACGACTCCGATCGCAGCTGCCACGAGACCATTGATGCCTCTAGCGAGTCCGAACACCGCGAGCAGCAGCGGACCCACCACTGCCACCCTCCGCACGATCGACCGGGCCATCAGCAACTCCACGGGCGGACGGCCTGCGATGTAGCTCTCGATCTCGGAGCGGTCCAATCCCTGCCGGACGCCTGTCTCAGTTGACATCTACAGGCTGCTTTCCCGTCGGTCTACTGCCAATCTGCCACATGCGGTGGAAGCCCGTACCCGATCCCGCTGCAACCCCTACCACCAGCAGCCACGGATCGGTGCCGAGCCATCGATCGAGCAACCATCCCAGCAGTGTTCCGGCCATGATGGCACCGAAGAAGGACCCCCCGGCCACCCAGCCGTCGGCGACGGCCGAAGTTGCTCCTCGATGGGCTGTTTCAAGGCTCCGGTCGGGAGCGGGAGTGGAGGCAGCGTCGAGGGGGCCGATCGGCTCGGTCATCCGGGCAATGCTACCAAGATTGTGATTCGCTTCACAAACTTACGCTGTCCAGAACTTTGAAGGTTGGAATACCTCACACGTGGCCAGGGAAGTCCGGCGGGTAGGGCGGAAATGCGGCTGCAAGGGCCGCTACTTCGCTCTGGACGGATCTGATCCTGTTGCCGTCGTTCCGGTGCTGCAAGGCATTCGTGATCATATCGGCGACCTGCGAGGCCTCTGCTTCCTTCATGCCGCAGGTGGTGATGCCGGGGGTACCGATCCGAAGCCCGCTGGTGACGAAAGGCGGACGGGGGTCGAAGGGAATCCCGTTGCGGTTCAGCGTGATACCGATCGAGTCGAGCAAGGTGGCCGCCTCCTTGCCGGTCAGATCCTCGTCGATGGATCTCATGTCGAGGAGCAGAAGGTGATTGTCGGTGCCACCCGAAACGACTCGCACCCCGCGGGCCATGAATGCGTCTGCCATGGCCGACGCGTTGGCAACGATCTGTGCCGTGTAATCCCGGAAGGCGGAGGTGGAGGCCTCATGGAAACAGACCGCTTTTCCGGCGATCTGGCTGATGATCGGTCCGCCCTGCATGTCAGGGAACACGGACTTGTTGAGACCCGCCGCGTACCCCTTCCTGGCCATGATGATCCCGCCCCTCGGACCCCGGAGCGCCTTGTGCGTGGTCGCCGTGACGATGTCCGCTACCGGAGTCGGATTGGGCATGGCCCTCCCCGCTACCAATCCGATGAAGTGCGCCGCGTCCACCATGAAGATGGCACCGATCTCGTCCGCTATCGATCGGAACGCCTCGTAGTCGAGATGTCGCGAATAGGCCGAGTACCCGGCCAGCACGATCTTGGGACGGTGCTCTAGCGCCTTCGCCCGCACTTCGTCCATGTCAATCATCTCTGTTGTCCGGTCCACTCCGTAGGCGATGAAGCGGTAAAGGCGTCCCGAGAAGTTGACGGGAGAACCGTGTGTGAGGTGACCGCCTTCTGCGAGGCTGAGCCCAAGGACCGTGTCACCCGGTTTCAGGTGAGCGAAGTAGACGCCCATGTTGGCCTGGGCACCTGAGTGAGGCTGCACGTTCACGTACTCGGCGTCGAAGAGGGCCCTGGCGCGGTCTATGGCGAGGCTCTCCAGCCGGTCGACCATTTCGCAGCCTTCGTAGTAGCGACGACCCGGGTACCCCTCCGCGTACTTGTTCGTGTACACGGAGCCGCAGGCCTGCAAGACGGCAGGAGAGGCGAAGTTCTCCGAAGCGATCAGGTGTATGTGTGTGTTCTGGCGGTCCACATCCGCCCGGATCAGATCGGCGACGGCCGGATCGGCTGCCTCGATCGGTCGCATATCGGTCATGCCCGAGACCTCCGTTGTCGTCCTGGCGGGCAGGGTAGCCCGTAGCGGGAGGTGCGGGGTCGCTGGTACGGAGAGTGCTGAACAATGACGATTGCTCGGGCCTGCCGTCCGCAGACCCAGGAATCATGCCGACGATTGGCAGGCCGCTGGTGGATTGCTCAGTACCCGCCTGGCCCTGATTGTTCATGATTCCGGACACACCCGTGGCAGCATGCCGCACCAACCACCTCATTGGGGACCGGGCCGGGCTCCACCAGACGGGTGAAGGTCGCCTTTCCGAGATGGGACTATCGACGACGCCGTAGTCCCTGGTCAGTAGCCCGTATCCCACGCCCTGGTCGTCCAGCACGAATACCCGCACCAAGAATCGGGGCCAGAGACCTAGCCGGGATCTAGATCCACGGGACCGGGACGGAGAATCCGAGGTGGACTGCTGGTGAGATCCACCACCGTAGATGCCTGACCCCCGTCGCAGCGGCCATCCAAGTACACGGAAACGCCGTCACCCAATGCCCTCCTCGCACCGTCAGCGTCGAGCGCGGGCGGGGACCCACTCCGGTTGGCACTGGTTACCGCGAGCGGGCCGGACCGGCTTAATAGGTCTGTAAGGATGCGGTGGTCGGGCATCCTGACACCGAGGGTTCCACGATGGTGATCCCCCACTCCCTGCGCGAGGGCTCTCCGCCACCTGAGGACCGCTGTAAAGGCACCAGGCCAGTGGGGCCGGATGAAGAGGCGTTGCGACGGGGTGAGCCGGATCAGGGTCTCTGCCTGCTCTAAGGATGCGACCAGCACCGCGAGTGGCAGGTGGTGTCCGCGGCCCTTTAATGCGAAGAGCCTGCGAACGGCTGCCGGGTTGGTCGGATCCACCGCCACCCCGTAGACGGTATCGGTCGGTACTCCCACAATCAGGCCCCGCCGGATTGCCTGGAGGGCTGCGCCGACGGTCATGTACGCTTCCGGGCCGTCAGGAACCGGTCCCGCCCCGTCCAGTCGATCGAGACACGGGGCTTCCAGCCGCGCCCCGCGAAGAGTCGGTGCACCGCCTCCCCTTGGCCGGCGCCGATCTCGGTGACGAGGATCCCTCCCGGCGCCAACCAACCACGTGCGTCGTTTGCGAGGTAGCGGTACATGTCGAGACCGTCCCCGACCACCAAGGCCACCTTGGGTTCGTGTTCGCGTATCTCGCGTGGGAGTTGGGCCCACTCGTCCTCGGGGATGTAGGGAGGGTTGGTCACGATCATGGTGACGGACCCGGCCAGCGAAGGGTCGAGAGCGGCGAGCCGGTTTCCGTGACGGAACTCCACGTCGAGGTCAAGCCTGGCGGCGTTGTTCCTGGCCACTGCCACAGCCTCCAGTGAGATGTCGGTGGCCAGCACCGTCGCGTCAGGACGCTCGTGTTTGATCGCCAGCGCCAGGCAACCCGAGCCGGTACCCATGTCCACCACGATCGAGGATCCTCTCGGGAGGAGCTGCATGGCCAGTTCCCACAGTTGTTCGGTCTCGGGACGGGGTATGAGAACCCTCCTGTCAACCTCCAGGGTTAAGGGACCGAACTGCACGGTTCCCTCCAAGTATTGGAGAGGTTCCCCGGCCAGCCGCCTCGCGGCGAGTCGGCGGAATTCGTCGGCTGATCGCCTGTCCAGGAGTATCCCACCTACGACCTCCGCTCGGCTGGCTCCGGTAACCGCTCTGATGAGCCGCTCGGCCTCGTGTGGCGGAAGCTGAGACCGGCGGAGCAGGCGGACCGATTCATCTTCCGTCGAGCGTGAACCGTCGGCTGCCAGAGCGGCCACGGTCGAGTTCGGCGTGCGGTGATCGGGTGCTGCATCCGTCATCGGACACATTCTTGACACCACCGGTCAGAAGTCGTTGATGCCGAACCGCTGGCCGCGTGACGGGATGTCGATCATGGTCGATGGCGGAAGACCGAGGCCACGCAGTTCGGCCGCGAGCGCGGACAGGATGGAGCGGGCGGCTGCCGTGTCGTGGATCTCGACGTCTATGGCCAGATCTGAGGCGCCGATCACCGACCCGGCTCGGCCCACGCACCCCTGGATCACCTCCTCGACCGCCGCGGCAGGGTAACCGGCATCGGGCTGGAAACGCACGAAGAAGATCACATCGCCTCTCCGATTCGTCGTGTGGCCTCGGCGGCTGTCAACGCCTCTATGAAGTTGTCCAGGTTGCCCGCGAGGGTGTGCGGGAGCCGCTTGATCGTTAGGCCGATCCGGTGGTCCGTCACCCGGTTCTCCCTGAAGTTGTATGTACGTATCTTCTCCGACCGGTCGCCTCTCCCGATCTGCGACCGGCGACCTGCCGCCCGCTCCGCGGCGCGGGCTTCCATCTCCTCCTGATAGAGCCGGGCCCTCAACACACGCATGGCCTTCTCCCGGTTCTGGAGTTGGGACTTCTCGTCCTGGCAGGTGACGATGGTCCCGCTGGGGATGTGAGTGATCCTCACGGCGGAGTCGGTGGTGTTGACCGACTGCCCCCCAGGTCCGGATGACCGGAACGTGTCGATCTTGACATCGCCGGGGTCGAGTGCCACCTCGATGTCCTCCGCCTCCGGCATCACGGCCACTGTTGCCGTCGACGTGTGCACTCGACCTTGTGATTCGGTCTTCGGAACCCTCTGTACCCTGTGAACACCCGCCTCGTACTTGAGCTTGCCGAATGCACCCTTCCCCTTTACAGCGAAGGTGACCGTGGTGTAGCCGCCGCCGTCCGCCCCCGAACTGTCGATCGACTCTGCGGTGAATCCTTGGAGTTCGGCATAGCGCTGGTACATCCTCATCAGGTCACCTGCCCAGAGAGCCGCCTCCGCTCCCCCGGCGGCAGCCCTGATCTCGACTATCACATCCTTACGGTCGTCGGGATCCTTGGGCAGCAGCGCGACCCTCAACTCCTCCCCCAGTTGCTCGGCCTCCTGCCGCTTCGAGGTGGCCAGTTCGTGCAGCTCGCCCGCCAGTACGCGCTCCTCCTCGACCAGTGCCAACTCGGTTGCGTCGCGGGCTTCCTGACGTGCTTCGAGCATGGCCCGGTAGGCCATTACCACGGGACGCAGCTCTGAGTAGCGACGCGTTGCCTTCGTATAGGTAGCAGAGTCTCCGATGACGGTGGGATCGGCGAGAAGCAATTCGGTCTCCTCGTATGTTCGCTCCAGCTCCGCCAGGCGGTCGCTCAGTCCTCGATCCATCGGGGTTGTCAACTTCCGAAGGCGTTCAGAGCGGCGGGGACTACGGGACCTCGCGACTTGACTTCACCGATCTCATCTTCTGTGAGGGCATGGAGCAGCGCGGCCACGGCTACCTCGATCATCGGTTCGTCCGGAACTCTTGTCGTCAGGCGCTGCAGCCAGAGACCGGGAGCGGTCAGCCCTCGACCGAGCAGCCGATCAGCATGCTTACCGCCCAGCTTGAGGATCTCGTACGATATTCCTGCTACCAGGGGGATCAGCACGATCCGGCTGGCGATCAGCCAGTACCAGGGAAGGTTGCCTACGAGGGTGAACACGATGACGGCGGTCAGCATCACGATCAGTAGGAAGCTGGTTCCACATCTCGGGTGTTCCGGCCGGTAGGTCTTGATGTGGGACAGGTCGAGAGGGTCGCCCGCCTCGTAAGCATGGATGGTCATGTGCTCGGCTCCGTGGTAGGCGAAGACCCGTCCGATCTCGTCCCAACGGCCGATCAGCCAGATGTATCCGACCAGCAGTCCGATCCTGATCACCGCCTCGACGAGGTGGAATACGACTGACGAAGCATCGAGCCCACCCCAGCGAGCCGCCAGTAGCGGTACCACCACGAAGATGGACACGAAGAACACCGCGGCGATGGTCATCGAGGTGGCCATCTGCCCCGTGGTCACCGGCTCGTCGTCCTCTCCGGCAGATCGTTGGCCGGACCAGGTAAGGGCCCGGAAACCTAGCGTGAGGCTCTCGCCGAGCACCAGGAAACCGCGGGCCAGCGGGATTCTGGCCCACCGGGAGCGGGAGCTGAGCCGTGGGAGGTCGTGGGATATCGCCTCGATGTGGCCGTCAGGAACGCGGACTGCCACGGCCCATGCGGAAGGGGCACGCATCATAACCCCTTCGATGACGGCTTGGCCGCCGACCGTGGCCCCGGGCGAACGAGACATGGGAGGGAGCCGTACTCCTTAGGACCTGCGACCCGCGTCCCCGCGCTCGCCGGCTAGCCGCCCGTAGCGACGCTCGAAACGCTCAACCCTGCCGGCGGTGTCCACCAGTTTCTGCTTCCCGGTGAAGAACGGATGGCTGGCGCTTGATATCTCCACTCGGGCCAGCGGATAGGTGTTGCCGTCCTCCCAGACGATGGTTTCCTTGGTCCGGATTGTCGAACGGGTAAGGAACGCGAAGTCGGCAGACGGATCCTGGAAGACGACGGGTCGGTATTCGGGATGGATTTCACGCTTCATCTGGCTCTCCTGTTCGGGCCTGCTGCTGTGCTCGTGATCGTGCGGAGGGTTTCATCACCATCTACCGCTCCTCGGTCGCGGAATCCGGGTGCCGGCAACGAGCCTCGGAACACTGGCAGATTGCACGGCGTCCCGCCGGTTTCTCCGGGTGGTTTCACTTTCCCGGGACCGCGGCCCGAGGATTATGCCACGTTACCGGCCTTGATCCCGCGCCAATGGCCTGGAAGGGCTCGGAACCTCCGATGAGCTCGGAACGGACAGCGACACGCCACGACGGCAGTTGGCACTCTACGGTTCGCGCCGCCTCTGGCGCACGCCTACTGTCGGGATCTCGCCACATCGGCGAGGAACTCTGCGTTCGACTTCGAGCTCCGCAACCGGTCGATAAGCAGTTCCAGGGCTGCCCCCGGCTCCAACGCCAGGAGTACCCGCCGTAGCTTCCAGACCAGGGAAAGCTCGTCAGGATGGAAGAGCAATTCCTCTCTCCGCGTTCCCGAGGACGCTATGTCTATGGCCGGATAGACCCGCTTGTCAGCCAAGCGGCGGTCCAAGCGCAACTCCATGTTTCCGGTGCCCTTGAACTCCTCGAAGATCACTTCGTCCATCTTCGAACCGGTCTCGACCAGAGCCGTGCCGATAATGGTCAGGCTTCCACCTTCCTCGATGTTGCGGGCCGCGCCGAAGAAGCGCTTCGGAGGGTAGAGAGCTGTGGAGTCAACCCCACCCGAGAGGATCCGCCCTGAAGCCGGTGTCGCCAGGTTGTGAGCGCGGGCCAGCCGGGTGATCGAGTCGAGCAGGATCACGACGTCCTGACCCATTTCCACCAGCCGCTTGGCTCGCGCTATGGCCAATTCCGAGACCTGGGTGTGCTCGTCTGCGGGTCGGTCGAAGGTCGAGTAGATGACCTCACCCTTGACGGAACGCTGCATGTCGGTTACCTCTTCGGGCCGCTCGTCGACGAGCACGACCATCAAGTGACACTCCGGGTTGTTCGTCGTTATCGACTGGGCAATTTGCTTGAGCACTGTGGTCTTGCCGGCTTTGGGGGGTGAGACGATCAGGCCGCGCTGGCCTTTACCGATGGGCGCGATCAGGTCGATGATGCGGGTCAACGTGTTGCGGGGTCTGCTTGCCACCTCCAAGCGGAGACGGGAGTCGGGGAACAGCGGCGTGAGTTTGGCGAACTTGGGTCGCTTTCTGGCTTCGTCGGGAGGCATCCCGTTGTTGGTTTCGATTCGGGTGAGAGCAGGGAACTTCTCCTGGCTCCTGGGAGGCCGGATAGGACCGCTGAGCACATCCCCCTTGCGGAGAGCGAACTTCCTGATCTGGCCCGCTGATACGTAAACGTCTTTCTCGCCGGGGAGGTATCCGCCGCACCGCATAAAGCCGTAACCCTCCGGAAGGATGTCGAGTGTCCCGGTGCGTACCTCCTGGGGCCGCTGCGATGCAGTGGTCGGGCGGGGTCCACGCCGGCGCCCGGTGGGCTTCTGCCGGGCCTTCGTCGATGGAGACCCTTGCGAGGGGTCCGGGGCCGGAGGGGTACCCTTGCCCTTCGGTCGTTTGCCCGCAGCGGGGGCCGGATCGGTGGGGCTCTTCGCTTCTCCGTTCGATGCGGTACGGGCAGGCTGCGGGGTCGCTTTCAGAGCCGATGTCGCCCCGGCCTCCTTGGATACCACCTCGGGCAGGTCGATAGGCAGAACACCGTCGGATCCGTCATAAGCGCCGGCTCCCATGATCGCGTCGATCAACTTGGCTTTCTGGACTCCAGCGGTCGGAATCCCGACGGACTTCGCGATGCTACGCAAATCCTTGATGTTCTTCGCCTGTAGCTCTGATCGGGTGGCCATCGGGTTCCTCCATGTGGCTTTCCGAAGTGCGGCAACTCCGCATTCGAGAATGATCGCTAAACGCTTTGATCGCCAGTCGGGATCGCAGCACCGAGGATCACCGGTGTTTGTTGGGCGGACTCTTGGCGGGAATCCAGCAACCCTCCGGTTCCGGCAATCCGTTCAATGTCGCCAAGCTTGGTGTCGAGCATGCGCTCCGAAATAAAGGGGATCCTCGCACGAAGCGTGGGGGCTTACGCCTTGAACAGCCTCGGCGGTCAGCCCGAATTCTAGCCAGTGCGGGGCGAAACGCAAACCATGGTCGGATCTGGCACTCACCTCCAGGCATCTCTGGTTGAGCGTCCCCGGATCCCAGATCATCCATCGGCCGGGTACCGATCAGCCAGGCTTGGTGCTTGCCCTATGGTCGCCACGCTAGGAGGGGTGCCGAGCAATCCACCAGCGGCGGGCCAATCGCCGCCATGATTCCTGCGTCGGCGGGCGGCAGGCCCGAGCAATCGTCATTGGTCAGCACCCTCCTGGAGAGATAGCGAGGGGTGGGAGCACGTTCATGCGAACCGGCTGAACCTGCGGAGAAGGGTCTCGAGGGTACCGAGGTCGTTGTGCATCGTGGTGACTCTCTCAGGTCGATTCCCCAGACCGGACAGTTCGGACGGGACGGGCGCCTGGCGCCCCAGAGCCTGCTCCACCGCGGCAGGAAACTTGGCCGGGTGGGCGGTGCCCAGGCAAACGACCGGGCCCTCGACGCCGGCATTGCGTGCTGCTCCGATGCCGACCGCGGTGTGGGGATCGATGATGTGTCCGGTGGCATGGTAGACATCGGCCATCACCCCGATGGTGGCTCGGTCGTCATACCATCTCGACACGAACAGGTCGGTCGCAGCGCCCTTCGGTACCTTCACGGTGCGACACCTGCGCAGTCCCTTCATAGCGCTTTCCAGCCGCGGTCCGTCACCGTCGTACAGGTCGAACATCAGGCGCTCGAGGTTGGAGGGGACCTGGATGTCCATGGAAGGGCTTAGGGTCGGCACCACCTCGCCGAGATCGAGCCTGCTCCGGCGGAAGAATCCGTCCAGGACGTGATTGGAGTTGCTTCCCACAATCAGTCTTTCCACATCGAGCCCCATCCTCGTTGCCGCGTAGCCCGAGTAGACGTTCCCGAAGTTCCCGCTGGGCACGGCGAATGACACCTTCCGGCCTAACGAGTGGGCGGCCCAGAAGTAGTAGGCGATCTGGGTCATGAGCCTGCCGAAGTTGATGGAATTGGCGGTGGAGAGCGACAGGTCGTCGCGCAGCGACGGATTACCGAAGACGGCCTTGACCAGATCCTGGCAATCGTCGAAGGTGCCGTCGACCGCCACCGCGTGCACGTTCGGGGCAGACACCGTGGTCATCTGGCGGCGCTGGACATCCGTGGTCCGGCCCTCCGGAAACAGGATGACCACGTCCACCAAGTCCCGGTCCCGAAAGGCCTCCATAGCCGCCGAACCTGTGTCCCCGGAGGTTGCGCCAAGGATCATCGCGTTGCCTCCCGTACGGGCCAACGCAGTGTCGAACAACCGACCCAGCACTTGAAGAGCAAAGTCCTTGAAGGCCAGAGTCGGACCCCAGAACAGCTCCATCACGTAGAGGTCCTGCTGCAGTTCGATAACAGGCGCCACATCGGGATGAGCAAACCGAGCGAAGGCGTCCTGCACCAGCCCATGGAGATCGGCGTCGGCGATCAGATCCGGTGTGAACAGATGGAGCACGCCGGCTGCCAGTGACGGGAAGCCGGCCCGAGCGTTGAGGTCGGCCGGATCGAGTTGGGGCCACGAGTCCGGCACGTACAGGCCTCCGTCGGGCGCCAAGCCGGACAGGATCGCAGTTGTTATGTCGACCGGAGGCGCGTGGCCGCGAGTGGAGACCAGTTGGATGCCCATTACGGCTCGTCGCTATGGACCCGGAGGACTGTGCCCACTTCCGAGACCACATCCAGGCGGCCGAGGTCGGCGGCTGTGGCCTGCAGGTCACCTTCCCGTGACTCGTGGGTGACGATCAGCAGGGTGGCTTCGTCGGCTCGTCCCTCCTGCCACACGGACTTGATCGATACCTGGTGCTTCCCGAAGACCGCCGCGATCCGCGCGAGGACCCCAGGCCGATCTACCACGGTCATCCGTAAGAAGCCCTTCGTGGTCATGTCGGCCGGGTTCATTAGGCGGCCTCTACCGAATCGGATCCTCGAACTGACCTGCGTGCGGGCGAGACGTTCACGAGCGGAGGTGATGAGATCCCCGAGGAGCGCCGTGGCAGTCGGTTCGCCGCCTGCGCCGGGGCCGGTGAAGAGCAGTTCGCCTATCGACGGCCCTGAGACGTACACGGCGTTGGTGGCTCCCCGGACGGATGCCAAGGGATGATCCAGGGGTACCAGGGTCGGATGGACCCTTACCGCGATGCCTTCGGGTGCATCCTCGGCAATGGCCAGCAACTTGGGCGTGTATCCGAGTTGCTTCGCGTAGTGGAAATCGACGGCCTCGATTCCGTCGATGCCCTCCCTTGGAACCTGGTCACCGTCCACCCACATCCCGAAAGCAAGACTTGCCAGGATGGCTGCCTTCGATGCCGCATCGGCTCCTCCCACATCGGCAGTCGGGTCCGCTTCGGCATACCCGAGCTGCTGTGCCTCGGCCAGCACATCTTCGTAGGAGGCTCCATTCTCGACCATCTCGGTGAGTATGTAGTTGGTTGTGCCGTTGACGATCCCGAGCACCGAACTGATGCGCTCGCCGGCGAGGGACTCGGAAAGGGGACGGATGATCGGTATACCACCGCCTACCGCCGCTTCGAACAGCAGCGAGACGCCGGCGGACTCGGCAGCGCCGAGCAACTCGCTCCCCATGGCTGCCATAAGTTCCTTGTTGGCGGTGACGACCGCCTTGCCGGATTCGAGCGCGCGCCTGACCAGAGGGCCTGCCGGATCGAGGCCCCCCATCACCTCGACGACAATCTGTACGTTGGGGTTGTCCACCACCCGTTGCGGACGGTCGGTGAGGAGTTCGGGGGGAAGGTCGAACCCTCTGGCCTTCCTGACGTCCCGCACTGCGATCCCCTCCACTACCAGTTGCAGCCCGGTCTTGGCCACGATCGCGTCCGACTCGAAGATCAGCCTCCGGATCAGCGTGCCTCCCACCGTGCCGGCCCCCAGGAATCCGATGCCGATCTGCATGCTCATGTTGCGCTCCTATCGAGTTTGGGTGACCAGGACGCAGCTGCGTTCAGGGCTTTCTGACCACTGAGGATGTCCTCGGTGCTTTCCCGCCGGACCACTTCACGGACCTCACCGTCCTTGACGAAAAGTACCGGAGGCCTCGGCAGGTAGTTGTATCGTGATGACATGGAGTAGGTGTAGGCACCAGCGGTGGGCATCACCACCACCTCACCCGGTGCGATCCCTTCCGGAAGCAACGCTCTGTCCAGCATCACGTCGGTTTCACACATCCGGCCGAACACGCGGAAAGGATGGTCGCTCGGGCGGTCGAGGTTATCGGCGGGCAGCAGTTCGTACTGTGAGTCATAGAGCGCTGGACGAGGATTGTCGGTGAGCCCACCGTCCAGTGCCAGCATCTCCCCACCAACGGGAAGGCGCTTGCGGACTCCGATGGAGTAGAGGAGCAAGCCGGCATTGGCAACCAGCGAGCGGCCCGGTTCCAGCATCACCCGTACCGGTCCGATGCGCCTCTCGATGGCGAGGCGTTCGAGCGTCGATCGGATTGCACTCGCCACTGACTGGGGGCTCAGTGTGGAATCCGAGCGGAGGTAGGGCGCGGCGATCCCTCCGCCCAGATCGAGAAGCACGGGACTGGTCGGGAAGGCAGACCGGTGTCTAGCCACGATGTCGGCCAAGTGGCCGAGGATCACTCCGAAGACGGCGGCATCGGTGATGTGGCTGCCTGCGTGCAGGTGCATTCCCACCAGGCGCATCCGTTTCGATGAGGCTATCCGATCGATCGCCTCATCGGCGGACTCCGGGGTGAGTCCGAACTTCGCGTTCTCGCCGGTGGTGAGCACCTTGCGATTGGTGACCAGGCCGACGTGCTCGTTCAGCCTGAGCATCAAGTCGATCGTGTTGCCGGTTACCCCGGTTGCTGCTTCCAAGTCGTCGATCTCGCCGAGGCTGTCGACCACCGTTAGGCCAACTGCGCCGGTGGCTGCCAACTCGATTTCGGCAGGCGACTTGTAGTTTCCATGGAGGAGGATTCTCGAGGGCGGAATCCCTCCCCGGCGAGCGATCGCCGCTTCGCCGGCTGACACGACGTCAATCCACCAATCGGTGGAGGCGATCAGTCCGGCCAGCGCCGTGCACAGGAACGCTTTGGATGCGTAGACCGGTGTCCCGGTGTTTCCCAGCGCGCGGCTGAACTGGTCCAGACGATCCTCGATGTGCGCCTGGTCAAAAACGTAGCAGGGGGTCCCGAAACGTTCACCGATGTCAACCAGCGCTACACCACCGACAGCCGCCCGTCCGCCGGGTTCGTTCCAGGTCTTGGGTAGTACATCGCGCAGTGAAATGACGTACCTCGTGGGGTGATCTCGGGAGAGGCTAGCGGTCCATGGGAAGGTGGTGAAACTACCGCTGCTGAGGGACCGGAGGGAGAGGCCGCGTCCAGGAGCGACACACCGATGGCTGTTGCCGATCGCAAGACCCCGATCCCCGACTATTCATGGACCCAGCACACCCACGTGCGTCAGGCCCACGTGTACCCGGATGTGAGGGACAGGACAGCGTTCACCCGGCGGGTTAACGTCGCTCGCTGGGTTCCATGTCAGGTGTCGGAACCTCCCCCTCCAAACCCCAATCCATGGAGAGTTGGGCCTAACGGGTACCGCTGACGGGGTGGCGCGCCCTCGGCAGGATTCGAACCTGCGCACCCGGCTCCGGAGGCCGGCGCTCTATCCCCTGAGCTACGAGGGCCTTAGCTCAAGCCTACCAGCGCGGAGAGGGAGGTTACTCCTGCAACCCCTGGTAGCCGGAGAGAACCTCAACCATCTCGCCAACGAGATGGCCGGGGCGCGGTTCTAGGGGGAGAGAACTCGGCGCCCCGGCCGGATGGCAGGTGGGTGTCCTGCCGTTGGTGGGTCACCGTATCATACAGCATTCCAGGGGCATTTGTCTAGAAGGGTGCTGAACAATGACGATTGCTCGGGCCTGCCGGCCGCCGACCCAGGCAGTCTGTCGGCGGTTGGCAGGCCGCTGGTGGATTGCTCATCACCCCCCTAGCCCCGGTTTTAACGTCGCCGAATGTGTGGGATCCGTTAGGTCGGAGTCCTAAACTCCCGACCTGCGACTATATGCATTTCGATATCCCTATCTGGACTTCGCCCCGAACGTCGGGCCAACGGGGATTGCTCAGTACCCTCCTAGATTGTTTTTCGCAACCCTTGTACAATCGTTGGTATGCGACCCATCTGGAGCGGTGCGGTTTCATTCGGGCTGGTGACCATTCCGGTTCGTCTGTATCGCGCGACAGCGAGCAAACGACCCAAGTTCCGACAACTCCGGCGTACGGACCACAGCCCGATCCGCTACCGGAAGGTAGCCGAGGCCGACGGCGAGGAGGTCTCACCGAAGGACATCGTGCGAGGCTACGAAGTCGAAAAGGGTCGGTACGTCGTTTTCACCGACCAGGAGGTGGAACGGGCCGGCCACCAGGGCGGGCCTCGTACCGTGGATGTAGTCCAGTTCGTCGACGCGGATGCTATTGATCCGGTTTACTACCGCTCGTCGTATTACCTAGCGCCGGAAGAGTCCGGACAGAAGGCTTACTCCCTCCTGCGACTGGCCTTGGCCGAGAAGAACCGGATCGGAATAGCGAAGGTGGCGCTGAGGGCTCGGGTCCATCTTGCAGCTCTGCGAGCACGAGACGATGTCCTGATTCTGGAGACCATGTACTGGCCCGACGAGATACGCTCCGCGCTATTCGACGGAGTCGTCGCCGAGCCAGAAGTCCGGGAGACCGAGATGGCCATGGCAGAGATGCTGATCGACAACCTCTCGGCGGAATTCGATCCGTCGTACTGGGTCGACGCGACCCGCGAGCGTATCGAGGAGCTGGCCCATCAGAAGATCGAGGGGGCCGAGATCGTGGAGCCCTCGACACCAGAACCGACCCGGGTGGTCGATCTGCTTGAGGCGTTGAAGGCCTCGGTCGAGGCCACCAAGGTCGAGGCTGCTCGCCGCAAGGCAGGATAAGGGACCAACGCTGCGGTAATCCCTCGGTTACGATCCGGCTCGGACCGGACCATGACGGGGAGAACATGACGTGAGAGCACGCATCGGTATTGCAGACACCAGCCGTGAGATAGAGGTCGAAGTGGCAGGGCGGGAGGAGTTGATGGAACTCCTCGAAGGCTCGTACCGAGAGGGTGCTCCGATTATCTGGTTCAAGACCGCGAATGGAGCTGATATCGCTGTTCCGGTTGGACGCCTGGCGTTTGTCGAGTTGATCGACAGTCCTAGTCAGTCCGTCGGTTTCGGCCGCTAGGAGGGTGCTGAGCAATCCACCAGCGGCCTGCGAATCGGTGGCAAAATGCCTGGGTCGCCGAGCGGCAGGCCCGAGCAATCGTCATTGTTCAGCACCGTCGTAGGAGGTACCCGACCCGCGGTCGGGTACCTTGTGGGTTGGGTTTAGGGGACCGAGCCCGTTGGCACTAGAGCCCAAACCCTCAGCTGGCGGCGCGCCTACGCTCAGCGAGCCAGCGCTTGCGTAGCCGGCGACGTTCGTCTTCGGCGTAGCCGCCCCAGACCCCCGCTTCCTGGTTGGTCTGGAGGGCGTACTGGAGGCAATCCTCCGTGACAAGGCATGCGGCACAGATGCCCTTGGCTTCCTCGATTTGTTCGACGGCAAGTCCGGTGGTGCCGATCGGGAAGAAGAGGGTCGGTTCGGAATCCCGGCATGCTGCCGTTTGTCTCCAATCGGTTCTGGTGATTGTCAGCACGGTTAAATCCTCTGTTACCAGGGTGAGTCCCCTGGCCTATCTCCTAGTGGCTAGTGGCGTCCTCGGTTGTTACGGTCGGTCGGCGAATCTGCCTTTGTGAATTAATTCACAAGTTTAGGCCGAACTATGACGCCGAGTTACCGACCGCAGAGCACGTTAGCCGCCTGTTACGGACGCCGCAAGCGATTTCTTTCGCAATCTCTGGGTTCTCGTGCCCACCGGTATTGACAGGTTATCGTTGAGATGATATGTCGACACTATGACAAATATAAGAACGATCATATCTGTAGCGCTACTCCTTGCGATGGCGGCTGGAACAGGCCTCCTTCTTCTCCGAATCGGGGGTGAAGTCTGGATCCCCACGCCCGGTGAGATACTCGACGCACCACCCGAACAGGCGGTGTACGGGTGCATCTGGCTCATCGCGGTGTCGATCTTCGCATGGCTGGCACTCAGCATCGCCCTGTCGGTGTGCGCGCATGTCGTCCGTATTCCTGCTGCCATCCGCGCCGTCGAATGGGCGACGGTCGGGCCCGTCCGGCGCCTGGCCCGACGGTTGGCGGCCCTGATCCTCGCCATGGGAAGCATCTCAGCGAGCTACCCGGCTGGCGCAGCTCAAGTGCCGCCTGTCCCCATCGTGGTGAGTGAAGAGCAAGAGTTAGTGGTCGATCCCCGCACAGCCCCGATTCCGGGTGTTTCGATTCCGGTTTCCGCCGGCATGATCAGCGACACGCTCACAGGCCCGGCGAGGACCACTGGATCTGATGAGAGGATTGGTGTGTCAACTCCTGCGGCGCTTCGAGCCAGCGGCGAGAAGGCTTCGACAACGGGAGAATACATCGAATACGTGGTGCAGCCGGGTGACAGCATGTGGTCTGTCAGTTCCGTCCATGTGCACGGGAGCAAGGCAGGCCCGCTTCCGGATCACGAAGTGGCAGGTGTGTGGCGGTGGGTGGTAGAACTGAACCGGGGACGGCTCAGAAGCGGCGATCCCGACTTGATATTTCCGGGTGAGATCCTGGTGTTACCTGTCTTGCCTCTTCACGATGGGCCGTGAGTCGGGCTCGTGACCCGTCTCTCCTCACTGCGGAGCGGGGAGGAATGTGACCCGTACCGAGCGCTGGTGGTTCTCCCGGTTGGAATCCACCAGCACCACGGACTGCCACATGCCTAGGAGACTGGTGTGAAATGGGGGTTTGGGGTGGTTTGTGCGGGGGGTGTGGTCTGGTGGGGATTGGTTCTGGGGGGGCACCGGGGCGGGGTGGGGGGGGGGGGGGGGGGGGGGGGTGGGGGGGGGGGGTGGGGGGGTGGTGGTTTGGGGGGGGGGGGGTGGTTCGGGGTGTGGTCAGAGTGTTCCCAGGCGTGCGATGTTGGCTGCTGCGGCTAGCAGGCTGAAGTCGGCGGCTACTTTGGCGACGCCGCGCATTCGGGCTCGGCGGCCGCCGTGTCGTCGTCGCATGAGGGGGGCGGTTTTTCGTTCGACTTTGGGGCGGGGGGCCCTGTGGTCGTGTTTGCCGCGGCGGGGGTTTTTGGGGTTGCGGGGGGTTGTGTCGTCGTGTCGTGGGGTGGGCGTTTTTTCGTTCGACTTTGGGGCGGGTGGCCTTGTAGTCGTTTTGCCAGCGGCGGGTTTTCTGGCGTTTGCGGGCTTTGGCGAGTACGGCTTCGTGTTTGCCCACTCTGATGGTTCTGCCGGCGGCGGCGGTGGTGCATTGTTCTCGGAGGTCGCAGTCGGTGCAGGCGGTACCGAAGCTGGCGCGGCCGGTGCTGTCGCGGCTGGTTTTGATGGTGACGGTGACTCCGGCGGGACAGGTGACGGTGCGGTTCTCGAGATCGACGCAGAAGCGGTCTTTGTTGAACCGGCCCCGGCGTGCGGTGGGTTCGGGGCTGCGGCATCCCGAGTTGATCCCGTTCTCGGAGAGGAGTTGTTGGAACTCGCCGCTGCCGTAGGCGCTGTCGCCGTAGACAGTCGGTCCGTTCTCATATTCCACAGCGCCGGGGTCGGTACCGGTGCCGGGGTGGTTGCCGGTGCCGGGGTGGTTGCCGGTGTCGGTGCTGCCAGTGTCGGGGTCGGTGGTGGTGTTGTTGGTTTTGGGTAGGAGGTCGCTGATGAGGCTGGCGGCGGCTTCGCTGTCGGCGACGTTCGCGGCGGTGACAGAAGTATCAACGATGATCTCAGAATCAGGATCCACCGCGATGTGACCCTTGTAACCATCGAAACGGCGAGCGGATGTCTTACGTCCGTGACGAGCATCGGTGTCCACAGTGGAAATAACACGATCAGGGGCCACCCGCCGAGCGATACGGAACCGACCCGAGCCGTCCTCCTCCAGGTCCTGGCCCAAGATCGTGGCCAACAACTCGGCGGCTTCGGACAACGCATCGGCCAGGACCCGACCCTCCAACACATCCAAACAGCCGAACCCATCAGCCGCCAGAGCCGCCACCAACTCCTCTCGCGCTACCTGATCCCCCCAATCGCAAACCCCCTTGCCGCCCACCGCGTAGTCATCGTCACGGCCCAACACCGCCCGCAGCTCCGCCTCCAGAACCGCGTCCGCCGCTCCCAACAACCCCCGAATCGCGCCCCGAACCATCGTCACCGTATCCTGGGTAGCCACCGCGTCATAGATCGGTGTCGAGTCCAACACCCTCCTAGCCGACACCACACCCACCGCCCGGGCCGCTTCCAGCGTCGCGTCGAAAACCCGCCGCGGCTGCTCAGAAGCCGCCAAACGAGCCCTCATACCCACCAACACCGTATGACAGAACCCCCCATAATCGAACTCCAACCCCCCACACGCATACTTCCACCGCATATCAAACTCGAACGCCGCCACCGCCTCCCGATCAGACAAACCAAACCAACGCTGCAACACCATCACCGTCGCCACAATCCGAGGCGGGACACTCCTGCGGCCCCCCAGAGCGAACAAATCCGAGAACAACTCATCAGCAAACAGACGATGACCCGACCGAAACAGAACCGAAAACACAGAATCATCCCCCACCCGATCAGCCACAAACCCCGTACCCCTCAACAAATCTGCCTGAACCGGCGACACACCCAAACTCACAGCCACACCCCCGAACTACACTCCTGTAACTCTACCAACCCCCGCGAAAAACACCACCCTCCTAGGGCCATGGTTCCGTCTATTACGGGGATGACGGCGCTAGGTGAGATAAATGCAGGGATGACATGGTCGGCACCGTGGCCCATTGAACCATGACGATGGGCCCACCGGGAGTCACGCGGGAACAACTCCTCCAGGTGGTTGGCCAGGTCGTGGTCCGAGCCGGACCCTGTTTCGATGATCGCCAGGCCGGCGGTGCTGTGGGGAACGAACACCGACACCAGACCATGCCCTTTCCCCCGGACGAATTCACCTACCCGCCCGGTGATATCGAAGACGCCGGCTACTCCACCCGTCCGGATACGGAAGACCTGCGTGTCCATGGAAGTCAGTTGTTGTCGCCCAGGAAGATTGCCGATACCGAACTGTCCATGAAGATAGCCTGGAGGGCCTCGGCGAGCACGGGGGCGATCGAGAGTCGGGTGAACTTGTCGAACCTGAGAGCGTCCGGACTGATCGGGAGGGTGTCGGTCACCACTACCTCGTCTATCGGGGCGTTCTTCAGCCGGTCGAGAGCCGGTTCGGACAGCACGGGATGGGTTACAGCGACGAACACGCTTCGGACTCCCTTGCTCCTCAGGAGGCGGGCTGCGTTCGCCACGGTTCCGGCGGTATCTATCATGTCGTCGACGATCACCGCATGCCTGCCCCGAACCGCGCCGACGATGGTCAGAGCTTCGGACCGGTTGCGGACGTCGGTAGCGCGCCGCTTATGAACGAAGGCTACGAACGCACCGAGGTACCGGGCGTACTTCTCAGCTCGTTTAACCCCTCCGGCGTCCGGTGAGACGACGGTGGTCGGGCCATCGAGGCGTAGCTTGAGATAGTCGCTGACGATGGGAAGGGCGGTCAGATGGTCGAACGGCTTGGGGAAGAACCCCTGGACCTGGCCGGTGTGGAGATCGATGGAGACAATCCGGTCGGCTCCGGCAGCCAGGAACAGGTCACACATCAGCCGGGCGGAAATGGACTCACGGGGTAAGACCTTCTTATCGGCCCGAGCGTAACCGAAGAACGGCACGACCGCGGTGATGCGGTGAGCGGAAGCCCGGCGAAGGGCATCGATCAGGATCAGTTGTTCCATGATATGGAAGTTGATCTCGGGCGCATGACTCTGGATCACGAAACAATCGGCTCCACGTACAGACTCCAGCGGACGCGCGTACACCTCCGTATTGGCGAATTGGGATAGTTCGACGTTCCCGAGCCGCACGCCGAGTTCGTCAGCCACGTCTTGGGCCAACTCCGGGTTGGCGGAACCGGTGAAGAGCATGAAGCGTTTGCGGTTGACTAGTTCCACTCTCAGCCCAGTTCGTGTCGAAGACGACGACGGTGAGCGTAACCGGAGATTTCCCTTTGTGGGGAGCGTTCGATCCCCAGAGCTCCCTCCGACACCTTCCTGGTTATCGTCGAGCCTGCTCCGATGTAGGCGTCGTCCCCGACCTCGACCGGGGCTACGAGTACGGTGTTCGAACCGACCTGCACGCGTCGACCCACCTTCGTGCGGTGCTTCTCGAAGCCGTTGTAGTTGGCGGTGATCGTCCCGGCTCCGACGTTGGACTCGTCTCCTATCTCCGCATCACCCACGTATGCGAGGTGGGGAACCTTCGCACCCTTGCCCACCACCGAGTTCTTCACCTCCACGAACGTGCCTGCCTTAGATCCATCGAGCAACTCCGCGCCCGGCCGCAAGGAGGCGTAGGGGCCGATCTCCACGTTCTCGCCAACCGAGACCTCTCTCAGAACCGAGTACCAGACCTTGGCGCCGCTTCCGATGCGGCTGTCTCTGATGTGGACGTCGGGACCGATCTCTGCTCCGGAAGCAATAGTGGTGCTTCCCTCGACGTGAACCCCGGGATAGAGGAGGACGCCGGCATCGAGGCAGACGGTCGAATCGATGTAGACGCGACTCGGATCCTGCATCCAGACTCCGGATCGCATCCACGTCTCGTTGATGCGGTTGCGCATGATCGCCGCGACCTGGGCCAACTGGTCCTGTGTGTTGACGCCCGACAACTCCTCGGCGTCCGTCCGGTAGGCGGAGATACTGTGACCCTCGGTGCCGAGGATCGCAAGGACATCAGGCAGGTAGTACTCGCCTTGGGCGTTGTTACGACCTACGTGTTCGACGGCGTCCCTGATGAGGTCCCCGTCGAACATGTATATTCCGCCGTTTATCTCCTTGATCTCACGTTCGCGGGTTGTAGCGTCGGTATGTTCGACGATGCGCCGTACGCGGTCCCAGCCATCCCTCACCACCCTCCCGTAGCCCGTCGGGTCATCCATGTTGGCGGTGATACATGTGCCGGCCGAGCCGGTTCGCCGGTGCAGGGTGGCGGTCCGTTTGAGCGTCTCGCTGGTTACCAACGGCGTATCAGCCGGCACCACCAGGACTTGATCCCCCGGATCCAGCGAGATGACATCGAGTGCCACTTGTAGAGCGTGAGCCGTTCCGAGTTGTCGCTCCTGTACCACCGGGGTGACGGTGGCGGGTAGCACTGCTCGTACCTGGTCGGCCGCCGGCTTCACCACGACCACGGTCTGAACCGGCTCGAGCCGGGCGACCGCACCCAGTACCCACAGGATCATCGGCCGCCCCGCCAGTTTGTGGATCACCTTGGGGATGATGGCCTTCATGCGCGTGCCCTCCCCCGCGCCCAGCACGACTGCCTTCACTGCCATGGATCAGCTCCTTCGTCGGGCTGGGGGGACAGGAGTCGAACCCGTACCGGCGGGACCAAAACCCGCTGTGCTGCCAATTACACCACCCCCCACCGCGTCCACGCGGACGCGCCTGAGTCTAGGAGGGTGCTGAGCAACAATCTAGGAGGGTGGTGGGAAACTCCGTGCCGGCCAGTCGTCCGATGGTAAATTACCTGGTACAGGCTCTGCAGGTTGGGCCAACCGCTTGGCCCGGGGTCTCGGGCGCCCTCCTATTGGGGGTCCGCCATTTCCAGCCTCGGTTCTTCGTGGCGGCGGTTTGGACCGGGCAAACGGGTTGCGGCATGTGAGTCTGGGACAAGGGTGCAGGGGCGTTTCGATAGTCCTTTGTCGAGTCCGGCACGATTTCCACGCGTCGCGTGGGCCTGGCCCGGCCGCGATGATGTGGTTGATGTGGCATGTCGTCGTGGGTATGTCTGGAGACAAGGAGGGGCACCCCGCGCTATGAGTGCAACAGGGCTCGTTGCCCGGCGTACGGTGCGCGCCCGGGGGTGGGGATGACGCCGCTGGAACTGCAGTGAGGTACAGCGACGGCTCCCCGCCGGATCCGTGTATCGGTCTACCTCCCGGTCTGGGGGATCATGCCGGAGAGCCTGGTGACCCGGTCTGCTCTCAGCGGTGGGCGGTTTGCCATCGGGGCCAATGGGCTTGGTTCCAGCCCTTCGTCGGGGATCGGTGGCCGGTCAGGTCTCGGCGCGCGCTCCATGATCGATCGTTGGCGCGGCGAATGCGGAGCGCGCCTCAGCGGGTACCAGTGCGAGTGCTTCGCCGGCCTCCCGTTCATCCACAAAGAAGCTGAAGAGTGCCGGCCCGCTCCCCGATAGCAACACCCGGCGGTCCCATCGGTTCTCCAACTCGGCGCGCCAATCGTCGAGCAGGGGCTCGCAAGCCACCGCAGCCACGTAGAGGTCGTTTCGTAATGGACCATGAACCCGCAGGGAGGGTGGTAGCTGGTAGCCGGCGACGTCGGGGCCCCTCGGTCCGTCAAGAACGTCCCAGGCGCGGTAAACGCGGGTCGTGTCCAGCAGGAATGGTGGGACGCTCACCACGACGAACAGGCCGGCGCTCTCCCCCATGGGTGGGCCCAGCCGACCACCCGGCCCCCCCCCCGAGGGGGGGCCGGAGCCCCCCCCCGTCCCCGCTGACCCACCGCAGGCCTCCATGGAGGCAGAAGGTCACGTCGGCGCCGACCATCCCGGCCGGGCGGTCGAGCGTACCGGCATCCAGGCCGATCAGGCTGCCGTACAGGAGGAGGGCGGCGGCGGCATCGGAACTCCCGCCTGCCATTCCCGCAGCCAGGGGCAACCGCTTCCAGAGACCGAGGTCCACTTTGCGGTCGTGCCCGGTCTGTTCGCGGAGCACCCGTACTGCCTTCCACACCAGGTTGTCCTCTCCGGAGGTCAGGTCGGCGCCATGGACGGACAGACGGTCGGTGTCGGAGTCCTCCATCGTTAGCCGGTCGTACCATCCGATCGTTTGGCTGAGGCCTCGCACGGGGTGCAGGCCCGAGCCGTCCCTGGGTCGAACCTCCAACGAGAAGTTGAGCTTGGCGGGGGCCAGGGCCCTGTGGGCGGCCATCAGGCGGCGCGGCCCAGCACTCTGGCAATGTCGAGGAAGCCTTCCGGGCTGACGCTCTCGGCCCGGAGGCGAGGGCTGATCCCGGCCTTCATGAGCCGATCCGCCAACCCGTCCGGGATGACCGAGCGGAGTGACGACCGCAGCATCTTGCGACGCTGTCCGAACCCGGCTGCGGCGACCCGGACGGCTAGATCGCGTAGTTCGCTGGGGGCTGCGGTCCGCTCGATCACGACTACGGCCGAATCGACGTTCGGCGGTGGGACAAATACGTGGGGACTTACCCGGAACGCGAGCCTGGCAGTTCCGTAGAGCCCTATGACCACGCTCGGAAACCCGTAGGTCCTGGAACCTGGCCCGGCTGTGAGCCGCTCGGCAACCTCGCGCTGCACCATCACGACGAACCTCCGGAGCCCGGCTGCCCGGCGCAGGAGGTCCAGGAGGATAGGGGTACCCACACCGTACGGCAGGTTGGCGACCAAGACCCACCGATGTTCCCCGCTGAACTCGCTGTAGTCGAGGCCGGTCGCATCCTCGAAGCGTATGTCGACCTCCACGTTCCACAACGCTTCCCTGAGAAGTGGTGCGAAGCGGCGGTCGACCTCGTAGCCTGTCACAGGGAATCCGGCTTCGATCAAGGCCCTCGTGAGAGTTCCGGTACCGACCCCTATTTCGAGCGCCCTGGCGCCTTCGGGTTCGCCGGCCAGCACCACGATCTTCTGGATGATGTTGGGATCCGCCAGGAAGTGCTGCCCGAGCCTGCGGCGCGGCACGATGCCGTGCCTAGCGAGCAGGTCGGCTATCTCGGAGCGCGTCTGGCTCATAAGGGGGTGCGCGGATACTTGCTCACTTGGGGGAACACCCCGGGCGCCGGTCGTTGGCACCCTCGACAGCCGCGGTCTCTCCGACCGGAGACCGGATGCGGTCGCCAACAGGGGCGGTCGGGCTCCCGTTATCCGTGCACCCTCGTAGGCCGAACAACTTCGCAGCCCTGCTGGTCGTAAGCCGGGCAACCTCGCCGGCATCCATGCCCCACACCCGAGCAAGCGCTTGGCCGACCAGAGCGACGTTGGCCGGCTCGTTGGGTTCTCCGCGATGGGGTACTGGCGCCAGGTAAGGGGTGTCGGTCTCTACGAGGGCGCGGTCGGGTGGCACGACAGCCGCTCCCCTCCGCACAGTATCCCCGGTCTCGAAGGTGACCGGTCCGGCGAAGGAAAAGCTGACGCCCAGATCGAGGAACCGTCTGGACCATCTTGGCCCGCCGGTCCAGCAGTGGAGCACCACCCATGGTCCGGCACCCTTGCGATCCAGAACGTCGTAGACCTCCCGGAAGGCGTCCCGGCAATGGACTATCAGGGGCTTGTCCAGGTCGACCGCGAGCCGGTGATGGGACACGAAACTCTCCATCTGCGCGCTGCGGGGGGAGAGGTTGCGGTAGAAGTCCAGTCCTGTCTCGCCGATTGCCGACGCTTCGTTCATCAAAGGCACTAGTTCCCTCCGCTGGTCACTCCAGCGGGCTGAATCGTGAGGATGGAGGCCGGCGGCGAAGGCGACCCGCTCGGGATGAAGGGATGCGAGCACCCTGGCGGCCCGGCTGGTGGCCAGATCTATGCCGGGAACGACCACGTGCCTAACGTCGCGGGCTCGTTCGAGCAGCAATGCCGGCTCGCGGCCGTCGAGTTGGAGATGGCAGTGCGTATCCACCCAGCGAAACATGGAGCGAGCGTAGCGACGCTTGGATCCGGTTACGAGAAAGATGGTTCCGGGATAGTTTGATCGACCAACCACGGGACCCGTGTACCAAACGACTGCGCGTAGCGTGAACGCGCCCCAGGAGGGTGCTGAGCAATGACGATTGCTCCGGCCTGCCGCCCGCCGACCCAGGAATAATGCCGGCGGTTGGCAGGCCGCTGGGGAACTGCCTGTCAAGCGGACGGTGGGTCAACCTCTACACCCGTCTTTCGGCACCCCTCCTAGTCAGCGTCTCTCCGGAGGACGGCCTCGTAGAGTGCCCGCCGACCCAACCCCAGACCATCGGCCACCTGCCGGACGGCCTCGGACATCGGCTGCCCCTGGGCTCGCCGCGCGGCAACCTCGCTCAGGGCCGCGCCCAACGGTGTGCTGGGACCGGTCGATCCTCCCACCACCAGCGTGAACTCTCCACGTGGGCGTCGGTTGGTCCACTCCCGGGCCGCCTGCGAGATCGTTCCGCACCATACTTCCTCGTGGAGCTTCGTCAGTTCACGGGCCACCGTGACTGGGCGGTCCGGGCCGAGTGCGGTCACCAATGCCTCCAGATCGCTGACCAGCCTGTTCGGAGCCGAGAAAAGGACGATGGTCCGCGTCTCGGCGGCGATCTCCTCCAGTCGTCTGGAGCGGTCGCTTCCGCTGCGGGGAATGAACCCTTCGAACACGAAGCGATCCCCCGGCAGACCCGATACGGCCAGAGCAGCCACGACCGAACTGGGGCCGGGTACGACCGAGACGCGGGCGCCGACCCGCCTAGCGACCCGGACCGCGGCCAGTCCCGGATCGGCCACCGAGGGCATTCCGGCATCGGAGATCAGGGCCACAGTTGCCCCGTCTCGCAGCAAGTTCGCCAACCTCCCTGCTTTGGCCGATTCGTTTCCCACGAAGTAGGACTCCGGCCGGGTGCCTACTCCAAGGTGTCCCAAGAGCACCCGGGCCCGGCGGGTGTCCTCCGCGAATATGGTGTCCGCACCCGCAAGCGTGTCGGCAAGTCGCCTGGAAGCATCGTCGAGATGCCCGATCGGGGTGCCGCACAGGACGAGACATCCGATCGTCATGTCGAGATGCCGAGTTGCGAGGCGATCATCCTCCCGACAACGGGATCCGAGGCTACAACGAGGGTGATGGCGTCGACATCCCACGCCAGTAGGGCGTAGTCGGTTCCGCCTTCCCACTCGGTGATGGTGTCGATCACCTGGGAAGGCCCGGCTTCGATTCCCGAGCTCAGCATTGTCCGGATGGCCGAGTTCATCTCCGCCTCGTCAGCGAAGGAGTCTCCGACGTACCGGGCTACGAACACCAGATCCTCGGTGAGCGGGTGGATGTGCAGTTGGTAGTGGTCTCCCCCCCAACCCTCTGCTGCCAGGGATGCCGCCCCTGGTCCGCTGTAATGGTCGAGCAGTGCCCGCCAGCGGTGCTCTCCCCAGGTTCCCTGCTCCACCAGGACATAGCCGTCGGCGGCAACCCTCAAGGGTTGGACCGCTAGGGCGGGCTCCAACGCACGGTACCTGTCCAGGTGGAGGATGTGCTCGGTGGTGCCGGGCGGATGTTCGAGTGCCCGGTCCAAGGCCTCCGTTCCGCCCAGCCGGTAGAGGTTCACCACCAGGAACGATCCTTCTCGGTATGGAAACAGGAGCATCTCGCGAAGTATGGAAGGAAGCCCGTCAAGTGAGATGCGGGGTCGCTCGGTCGCTTGCAGGGCTACCTCGGAACGCCGCTCGGGTGGCAGGGAAGCGAGATACAGAGACTGGACGAGCGCCGCCTCACCTTCCAAGAGCGCGGCCAGAGCCGCCGCCGCGTCATGATCGCCGCCGGCTGATGCAAGGCCCGCCAGCACCTCCGGCTCGTGCTGCACGGTGAGGGCGTGGGCTAGTTCACCGACCAGTATCCACTTCTGGTATTCGTCCAAGGGTCCGGCCACGGCCGGCAACACGATCGTCCGGCGCTCGAAATCGTAGAAGGGTTCGTATGTTGCCGGGTCCAGCGTGTCCAGGACCCACTGCATGTCGACTCCGTCTGAGGACATTCCCAGGAAGTCCGCGAGCGCTAGATGTCGTCCCAGGTATTCGGGCGAGAGCCATCCCGGACGAGGGCCCGACGCAGCCGCCCGCTCGCCGTTCGCGTCGATCTCGACGGGCGGGCGGGCGAGAAAATCGTGTCCGCGCAGAGACGCGACGACGGTCATCAGTTCCAGGATCTCGGAAGCCTTCTCGGGCGGTAGGGACCAGACGGCGTCGTCCGGGGCACCGGCTTCTTCCGTGGAACTCGGGGCTTCCGGGGGAAGGGTGGTCGTGGCCTTTGGCCCGGCAAGGGTCGTCCCGACGGCTGTTGCGGGTGTCTCGATCGCATCTGTCCCGCCAGCCGGATCGGCTGCGATGGCCGGAGGGCCGTCGGCTGGCACCCCGGCGGCATCCGCGTCCGCCGGAGCAGGCCCGCTCGTACCGGAGACACATCCGGAGGTGACCACGAGCAACACAAGTCCTATCCAGGGGATGGCTGCTGGTCGGCGCGCGTATCGGAATGTCATTCGGGCGCTGAGCGTAGCTCCGTTGCCGACCACGTAGGATGAGGGCACACGGATAGAAGGACGGCAATGAAGTGTTCGCCACCCGGCTTCGTATGTTCTACGCGATGAACCGCACCGCCACGCCCTCCGCATCTCCAATGGCCGTGATTCTTCATACTTCCAGACACACCGACGGCAGCATGCAACTTCAACCACGTCATCGCGACCGTGCCCGGATCCACCCGGCGGGCGAGGTCTCGCCGGGCCGAGACGGGACAATCGAGTGGGCCGTAGTCCCTGGTCAGAATCTCATGTCCCACCCCCCGTTCGCCCAATACAAACCCCAGCATCAAGAGTCGGGGCTAGCCGTTGACGAGGCGAGACCTGTCGGCGACGGTTCCGAGCGAGTACCTGGCCTGCCATGCCCATCCGTGTTGCGCTGATCTCGACCTACGAGCTGGGCCGCCAACCGGTCCATCTAGCTTCTCCGGCCAGCCGAATCCGGAAGGCCGGTCACGAGGTGCGGACTCTCGATCTGGCCGTGGAGTCCTGGGACGATGAGTTGGTCGACTGGGCCGACGTCGTGGGTTTCAGTACTCCCATGCATACGGCTCTTCGTCTCGCAACCGTCGCGGCCGAGCGCGTAAGGCGCCGGAGAAGCGAGATACCGATCGTCGCGTACGGGTTGTACGCAGCGGTGGCCGGATCGGGTGGCCCGTTCACTAGGGCGATAGCCGGTGAGTACGAGGAGCAGCTTCTGGAGTGGGTCACATCGGTGGAGGAAGGGTCGCCGTCGGCCGGCACTACAACCTTCCGGGGGCGATCTGCATTCATCGAGCCTGACCGGGTGGGCCTTCCCGGCCTCGAGCACTACGCCCGCTTGGAGCACGGCTCGAGGCGAGTGCTGGTCGGATCGGTCGAAGCTAGTCACGGGTGCAAGCACAAGTGCCGCCACTGCCCGCTCCCGACCGTTTACGAAGGGCGGTTCCGGATCGTTCCTCCCCGCATCGTCCTTGCCGACATCGAGCGGCTGGTAAGGGCCGGCGCAGAGCACATCACTTTCGGGGACGCCGACTTCTTCAACGGTCCCCGCCACTCGGTGAGGATCGTCGAGGAAGTGAACCGCCGGTGGCCTCAGCTGACTTTCGATGCCACGATCAAGGTGGAGCATCTCAAGCGACATGCCCGAGATCTCCCGACCCTTAGCGAGACCGGCTGCTTGTTCATTGTCTCCGCCTTCGAGATACTCAATGATCGAATCCTCGGAATCCTGCACAAGGGACACACCGCCCGGGACGCGGCCCAGGCTGTCCACTCGGTCCGGGCGGCAGGTCTTGAGATCCGGCCGACTTGGCTGCCCTTCACACCCTGGACGTCGCTCCAGGATGTTGCCGATGTCTTCGACTTCATCGTCCTCCACGACCTGGTGGACCTGACCGACCCCGTCCAGTTGAGCATTCGGCTTCTCGTACCGGCCCGGTCGCTCCTCGCGGACCAGCCCGCGTTCCTCGCTCACCGAGGAGACTACGACCGGACGGCCGCCACCTACATGTGGAACTCACCAGATCCGAGCGTAGAACGCCTGGCTGCCGAGTTGGCTCGCATCGCCGAGCGAGGCCGCTGCGCATCTGGTAGAGAGACGTTCATCCAGATGCGCAAAGCCGTCCTCGAAGCGGTCGGCGACGACCTCGGGAAGGCAGAAGCGCTACCGCAGGGAGCGACGGTCGGGAGGCCACGGTTGACAGAACCGTGGTTCTGCTGAGCGGAACCGACCGCGGACCAGTTCGGTTCGCTGCCCGTTAATCCGTAGCTGTACCTTCCGCCTCCGACCGAGCACCGGTAGCTGCCTACCAGGCTACGTACTTGAGTTCCAGGAACTCCTCCATACCGTGATGGCTGCCTTCCCGTCCCACGCCGGACTGCTTCACACCGCCGAAGGGCGCTGCCTCGTCCGAGATGATCCCTCGGTTCAGAGCCACCATGCCTGACTCGATGGCCTCGGCCATGCGGAACGCCCGGTTGACATCCTCGGTATATACGTAGGAGATCAAACCGTGCTCGGTGTCGTTGGCCGCTCTCACCACCTCCTCCTCCGATTCGAAAGAGACAACCGGGGCCACCGGTCCGAAGATCTCGTGCCCGAGGATCATCGAGTCTTGTGATACGCCGGAGAGAACGGTCGGTTCGTAGAAGTGTCCGGGTCCGTCGGGTGCCCGACCGCCCGTGAGGACCGTGGCGTCATCGTCGACGGCGCTGTTGACGAGGTCGTCGATCTTCTCGATGGCTTGCGCGTTGATCATCGGGCCCACCTGATTCGAGCGTACGATTCCCGGACCCATTCGCAGGCTGGACATCGCATCCGAAAGCCGTGAGGTGAACTCCCCGGCAATGCCGGCATGGACATAGAAACGATTGGCCGCCACGCAGGTCTCTCCGGCATTGCGCATCTTGGCGAGCATCGCGCCTGCGATGGCAGCTTTGATGTCGGCGTCCTCGAAGACCACGAAGGGGGCGTTCCCGCCCAGTTCCATGCTGGTGCGCATGATGCGGCTGCCTGCCTTGGCCATGAGCAAGCGTCCCACCTCGGTCGAGCCGGTGAAGGAGAGTTTCCTCACACGCGGGTCGGCGAGAATGGCGTCTACCACCCCTGACGAGCCTCTGGACGTCACCACGTTGACCACGCCTGCCGGCAATCCGGCCTCCGCCAGGATGTCGGCCACGGCTAGGGCGGAGAGTGGTGTGTCGGACGCTGGTTTCAGGATGGTGGTGCAGCCGGCAGCGAGCGCCGGACCGAGTTTGCGCGTGGCCATTGCCGAGGGGAAGTTCCACGGCGTGACCATCAACGACACCCCGACAGGCTCGGGAATGACGACAATCCGCTTGTCGCCTCTCGGTGCGGTGCGGAACTCCCCCATGATCCGGACCGCTTCCTCGGAGAACCAACGGAAGAACTCCGCTCCGTACCTGACCTCGCCTATCGCATCGGTGTAGGTCTTTCCGTTCTCGAGGATGATCAACTCGGCGAGCTGGTCCTCCCGGGCGATCATCATGTCGTACGCCCGGCGGAGTATGTCGCTCCGCTGCCTGGGGGCGGTTGCAGCCCATCCAGGCGCTGCCTCCCACGCTGCGTCGACGGCCAATCTGGCCTGGTCGAGCCCTGCAACAGAAACCGTGGCGAGCAGCTGCTCGGTAGCCGGATCGAAGACGTCGAGTAGGCCCTCCCCTTCGGTCCAGTCGCCCCCGATATGGAGGCGGGTCCTGGTGTCCCGCAACAGTTCGTTCGTTACCGACAATGTGTCCTCCCTGTTCCTGTCCCCCGTTTCAGATGCCCAGCAGCCGGACCGCTTCGTCCGCTATGCGAGTGGCCTCTTCCACGAGGATTCCTTCTATCTCGAACGGATCGCCGCACTCAGGTACCCGAGTACGAGCGTCGACGTATATCTTGAGTTTCGGTTCGGTGCCGCTGGGACGTACCAGCACGCGGTGTCCACCCTCCAGGTTGAGTTCGATGAGTGGCGCGCTCCCGAGCCAGGGGGGGCGCTCCGACGCACCCCGCCGGTAGTCGGTCACCGAAGCGACTGCCATTCCTGCCAGAGACCTGGGTGGTTCTTCCCCGAGGGAACGGATTGCCGCCCCGATGGCCGTCGTTCCTGCCGGACCGGGCTTCCTGACGCTCCTCTGTACGGAGACCCAGAGCCCGAACCGCCGGTAGAGTTCTGACAGACGATCAAGCAGGGTAATACCCTGATGCCGGCACTCGGCGGCTAGGTCAGCAACGTAGGCAGCAGTCGATACCCCATCCTTGTCCCGGACCGTGTTGCCAACCGTGTAGCCGAGCGCCTCCTCGAACCCGAAGCGGAACCGAGCCTCGCCGGACTCCTCGATTCCAAGCGCTGCGTTGGCGATCCACTTGAAGCCTGTCAGCGTGGTCTCGAAGCGCGCCCCGTAGGCGGACGCTACCTGCGCGGTCATCGGGGTGCTGACGATGGAGCTGATCACAAGGCTCGTAGGCGGTCCGCGGTGGTGCGAGAGGATGTAATCGGCTAGAAGAACCCCGATCTGGTTGCCGGTCAACGAAACCCATCCCTCCGGTCCGGGCGCCGCCACGGCTAGGCGGTCCGCGTCCGGGTCGTTGGCGAGCACCAGGTCGGCGTCGACCTGCGCGGCCAGACCCAGCGCAAGGTCCATTGCCCCTGGCTCCTCGGGATTCGGGAACGCCACAGTGGGGAAGTGGCCGTCGGGGTCTACCTGTTCGGGTACCGGGTGGAGATCCTCGTGTCCGGCCCCAAGGAGCATGGCGCGTACCTGCTGCCAGCCGACACCGTGCAGCGGGCTGTAGACGATTCTCAGCGGGGCCGGTGGTCCGGTGAGGTACCGGCCTTGGAGTACCGTGCTCCGGTAATCCTGGAGAGTGCCGAGTTCGATCGGCGCGATCCCGGCACGGTGGTCATCGAGTACGTTCTGGACCCGGTCAACGGCGGATGCCGGCCCGACCCGGTCGATGGCGGAGGCGATAGCCGAATCGACGGGCGGAATGATCTGGGCGCCGTTCGCGTCGTAGACCTTGTATCCGTTGTCCTGGGGAGGGTTGTGGCTGGCGGTTATCATCACCCCGGCGCAACCACCCAGCGCCGAGAGCGCGTAGGGAACGAGCGGTGTCGGGACCTCCTCGCTCCAGTACCGCACCGGGAGACCCGAGGCAGCGAGTATCCCGACCGCGTCGAGCATGAACCGCCGGCTGGTGAGCCTCGCATCCCGGCCCACCACCACGGGTCCCGGCGGAGTTTCTCCGTACTTCGCGAGCAGGTAGTCCGCCAGTCCTTTGGTGGTCCGGATCACCGAGGCCCGGTTCATGCGGTTGGAGCCGGCCCCTACCGGCCCTCGAATCCCGGCAGTGCCGAAGGTGAGGGTTCCGTCCATCCGGTCTGATAGCTCAGCCAGGTCGCCACTCTCGATCAGGGCGTTCAGTTCGACTCGGGTCACTGGGTCCGGATCAGCTTCGATCCACGCTCGTGCCCGTTCTACAACATCGCTCATAGGGAAGGAAGCTTTCGACGGTCACCCGGAGGCCGGGTCGGTTACACAAGATCGAGACTAGTTGATCGTGGTCAGTCTGCGTTGCGGGCGGTGGGACATGGCGCCGCCCCACAGACCGACCACCGGACCCGCGGTACCGTTGGCGTCTGCGCATAGCGTGAACCCGCCCTAGTGTCCTGTATCGGGAGTTCGCGGGAGATAGCCTCCTCCGCCTGGCACGCACCGGTTCCGGGGAGCCGAGACCGCGAAAACCGTTTAGGCGGTCTCCTCCGGCGGGCCCTCCCCCAACCGCCACCTCCTCGGCGTCGAACGCGTCCCGCCGTACCCTGCACGAGGGGCTGGGTGGACAACATGAACCAAATCACGGTCCGGTCGGTACCGGAAGCGGACCGTTGGTGCTTTGCGGTTATCTACAAGCATGCAACAGGGCTGTGACACAACCAACCTGTCGCATGACTGCACGTCTTCCAGAAACAACCGAACTAAAGACTCGGGACATTAGGAGAGTGCTGAACAATGACGATTGCTGGGGGCCTGCCGCCCACCGACCCTGGAATCATGCCGACGATCGGCAGGCCGCTGGTGGATTGCTCAGCACCCTCCTAGTCAGGTCAGGAGTGCTGCCCGCCGGTGGCGTGAACCCGATCCGTCCGGAGCGGACCACCGGTACTTGATACGGCTCCACGATGGGAGAAGAGGCCGACCAGTTCGGGACGGCTGCGGATTTCGTAGACCTTGTAGCGATGGTCAAACCGCCGGACCTCCTCACCCACATCCGCGATACCGGGGCTGCCGCTCTTCCGGCAGTCCGCTCTCCATGTGACGGCCACGGACACCTGGTAACCAGCGGGATACCCGGCCCGTAGCGAGGATCGGAGGTAGACGGCTGCCCGGCCACCGATGATGACTGCGGTGGGCATGTTCAGATCCCGGGCACTGTCGCGGTCCGGCACGCGCCGGCGGAAGTTCCGGACTCCCAGGTCGGAACCGTCGATAGTGCCGATGCTGCTGAGAAACCAGGTGACATCGGCTATCCACATTCGCAGATCGACTATATCGTCTCCGATCCTGGCGCTGAAGCGGATCACCGGATCATGCGGGTAGAGAGCACTCAGCGGAACCCTGACGTACCCGTTGGCGGATGGCTGCAAGCCATGGCCCGGGTCCGGCTGCCGATCGACGGTCTCCTTGAATGCACCTGCCACCGCGGGGTCAGCACAAGCGGTGGACTCACCTGCCGGAAGGGTTGCTACGGGCGGACAGTCCGGCGGGTGAGCTTCCGTGTCGCCGGGGCAGTGGGAGTGCGGGAACTCCACCCAGGTCCCGCAGTTGCCGGGACGGGTGTCGGCGGGCAGGGCGGGGTCGTCGGCGCAGATCGGGTAGGTGGGCCCGGTGCGATCTTCGTGCTGCCCAAGATAGGTGTAACGCTCCCTGATGTTGTCACCATGCGGACGGTGACCTCCCGATTGCCCGATGTTGCAGGTGTTGATCCGGCCCGGTTGAGGCGGTCGGACCTCTGGGCCGCACGGTTTCCATGCGGGCCCGACCCTTGACCATGAGTAACAGACCTGGTTGCCGATTCCGGGCGCAGTCGCCAGCGAACTGCACACCCACTCCATCCAGTAGTTCCAATGCCGCTCCCAGTCCCAGGTCGTCACAGTTCGGCCCGGTGCCCAGGTGGAGGCGGGCGGGTCCGCCGCGCCGGGTTCGGAGGCCCAGACGGAAGCGGCGACGACCATTCCGGCGGCCACCCAGCATGCCATCCCGGCGGAGGGCTGCAGAGCAGGGCGCCGGGAGCCAGGGGGGCGTCTCATCTCTCGTGCTCCCGTATGATGTCCGGGTCCTCGTGCTCGTTGAGTTCCGGATCCGGATCCGGCGGGCATCGTACGTCGCTGCCGGTGTTCTCCAGGATCAGGTCCGCCTGCAGGCAATACGATCTCCGGTAGGAGAGCTTCCATTCTCCTTCGACCTGAACGGCCGTGCTGGTCCAGCGTGGACTGTGCGGGTAGTCGCGGTGTACGAAGCCGTGCGTTACCGCCACGACGGCGCGGTCGGGTCGAGGTCCGCCCCGCCATCGGATGTCGTCGAACACCACCGACCAGTCACCACGGGTCTCCGGATCGAACAGTCCTGCCGTCTGCGTCCTCCCGTACTCGTCGAGTGCAAGAAAGACCGTGTCGAGCAGGTGGCTGTTGCGTATGGCGGATCGGCGCTGTTGGTCGCTGCCGGTCCACGCCCACCGGAACACCCGCTTGACCTCCGCCAGCGTGCAGGGATCCTCGACGGGATAGCCGTCCGCCTCCCATAGTTCACGGACCGGCGCGCAACTGAGGGGGGTTTCCGGCTGGACGCTGGAGTCCGCCGGAAGGGAGGAGAGAAGCTGCGAGGTCATGGGTGTCGGCTGACCGGTCAACCGAGGTGCCGCCGGCGTTGTGGCGGAGGGAATTGCCGGCGAGGGATCAGCGATGGAGAGGGTGGACCGAGTCGACTCCGGCTTGATCGGCCCTTCGGTCCTTCTTGAATCGGCGTTGATGGGACTCGGTCGCCCGGTCGGATTGAGATCGCTGGCCCGACTACCTCCGGCCGAGGTCGGATCCCGACTCACGGTGGTTGGAGGCCCGACCGGTTCCTCGATCACGTAGCCGGCAGGCGCCGCTGCCCGGGTGGTCGCGCTCGGCGTTGTCAGAGACGTGGTGGTGGTCGGCAGTCCGCCGCTTCCTCTCAGGAGCACTACCACGGCTGCCATTCCCGCCAAGACAACAATGATGAGGCTTCGCTCCAGCGGACTGCTCATCGGGACCTCTCGTCTTCCTCCGCCTGTTCAACTATCAAGAGGTTATAGGAGTGGTTTCAATTAACTACCCATGTATTACACCAAAATATGTCGCTCTTCCGAAAAAGCCAACCCATCGGACGGACGGAGTGACACGGGGGAGACGGCGAACCACGCGAACCGCACCAAGCGGTTGCAGATCACGGCCCTGGGACCGGTTATGGCGGTCCAGGCCGGACCGTCGTTATCCGAACCTCGCAGGAGAGAATGGTTTCAGGTCCAGGTCAGTGGGAAGATCGCACAGCAGTTGGGCCACTATCCGTCCCGTCACCGGGCCAAGAGAGAGCCCTAGTTTGCCGTGCCCGACCGCGTAGGCGACATTGTCCCATCGGCGGGAGCGGCCGATTATGGGTATCCCGTCCGGTGTGATCGGCCGGAGGCCCGCCCATCGTTCGAGGACCCTCAGGTCCGGATCGAGCTGGATCCGGGACCGGACTCCGGCTTCGACACGAGCGAGCCTACGGAGCGAGGGTCTGGTATCGAGGCGTCCCAGTTCGAGCCAGCCGCTCATCCTCAACCGGTCACCCATCGGGTTGACCGCTACCCAGCGGTCACCGATGAGAATGTTCCGCCGCGGACCCACATCGGGCCTCGCGACCGTCATGCTGTGGCCCTTGCCGGGCTGGACGGGTAACGACTCTCCCAGAAGTGAGGCGACTCCGGGGGCCCATGCCCCAGTGGCGACGACCACCTGGCCGGCTGCCACATCGCCCCCTGATGTCACCAGCCGCTGTACCACGCCGGATCCGCTATGGATGGCCAGGAGTTCGGTGTCGGGGACCAGCGTCACTGTCCGAGTGTCCAGTACAGCGGCAAGCGAAGTGAGAAACCGGGCCGGGTCCAGCCCTGCATCGTCGGTGCACAGAAAACCTCCGATCACCTCCTCGTTGAGGGAGGGTTCCAGTTCGCGGATTTCCTTGGTCCCGAACATCTCTATTCCCACGCCGTAGCGCTGCATCTCCGCCGCTTCCAGCTTGCCCGCTTCGAAGGACCCGCGAGTGCCGTATACGTGGAGGAGCCCGTCGGGACGGTATCCACAGTCGATGCCCGCGTCGGCGATCCACCGGGCAACCAACTCCGCGCTGCGGAACCCGAGCGCGGCAAGCGTCACCGAACCTGCGTGGGCTGCTTTTCGGTTGCAGAAACCCATGAACCTGACGATCCACCGCAAGTAGGCGGGGTCTAGCGAGGGTCTCGCGACGACCGGCCCGGTACGCCGGAGCATTCCCTTGATCACCCCTGACAGAACACCGGGAGCCGCCATAGGGATGACGTGGCTAGGGGCTATGAAGCCCGCGTTCCCGGAGGCGCTCCCCCGCGCTATCGGACCCTTGTCGATGACCAGCACCTCGCGGCCGTGCAGCGACAGTTCGTAGGCGGTGCAGAGTCCGACCACTCCCCCGCCGACGACGACCACATCGGCTTCTGCGGGCAGCGCTGCGGCCGGGCGGCCACGGCCGGCTGATTGGGGCGACAACTCGATCTCCTTGCGCGGGACATGGGGACTCGTTTGACAAATCTACCGGAGCGCGATGGCCCCGACACCGCAACCCACGCCGGATGGAGTCCAAGATCGGTGTTCGATTGTCTCCGATCTCTCGCGCCCGGACCTGTCCGTCATCCCGTCTATGTGGGAGTCGATCCGGAGCGGCGGTAGGAGAGCAGGTCCGATGCGGAGAACACCAAGACAAGCATGGCGCCCAACCGGGCTCCCCGTTGCCACAACCATACGGCGGCGCCGGCGCCGATAACCATACCGATGATGCGGGAGTGGAGGTCGCCGCTCGGGCCCAGCACCTTGAGGAGCACCACCCGGAGCATCTTCGAACCATCGAGGCCCCCGATCGGGATCCAGTTGAACAGTCCCCACACCACCGAGACCCAGATGAAGGCGCTGACGAAAAAGATGAGGTAGTTGCCGGAGAGGTCTGCCAGACGCAGGTCAACGCGCCACGGGGACTCCACGATGAACCTGGCCGTCTCCCCCATCCCTCCCGCACGCACGAACAGGTAGATGCCCATCCCGAGACACAGGCCGACTGCCGAGCCGGCCGCGGCTATAACGAAGTGCTTCCAGTTCCGGAGGCGGGTTTCCCTTTCTCTCCACATGGTTGCTCCACCAAGTGCGTAGATGGTGATGCCTTCGACATGGCCTCCCAGGCGGCGGACTGTGGCTGCATGGCCCAGTTCGTGCAGTACTACGGAGATGAGGATCGCCACCGTCCAGAGAGCGATCGCGATGGCGCTGAAACCCGAGTCGATGAACAGGACCAGCAGCAGAAGGAAGCTGAAGTGGATCTGGATCGGGAATCCGAACGCCCTGAAGCGAAGCACCCGGTCAGGCTAGTGGCGTTACTGCTCTACGGTGTTCGGCGGTCACCGGGTCTGTGGGGAGGACCCGTTGCCCGGGTTCCATCAGGCTCGCATCGTCGGTCTGGCATGCGTCAGGATTCGAGCTGTTCCAAGGCATGGTCGGCAAGGCGCTCCACCGACCTTGCCAGACCCTCCAGGTCGACCCCTGCGATGTTCGCCATCGCCCCGTGGAGGTACCGGGAGTAGACACCTTCAAGGATGGCGGCCAGCCTCCACGACTGGAACGCCTGGTAGTAACCGATCCGCGACACGTCGAGTGTGCTGAGTTCTGCGTATTCCTCGATCAGCCGGCGCCGGTTCTGGAACCCGCCTGCCTGGATAGCCGAGGAGCGCCACAGGGTCGGCTCGCCGGGTGCTATCCAATCGTTGGCAAGGTACCCGAGGTCGGCCAGCGGGTCACCCAACGTACACAACTCCCAGTCCACCACTGCGCGGACCCTACCCCCGGCGACGATCAGGTTGCCGAGGCGGTAGTCGCCGTGGACCACTCCGGCTCGTTCCTGGCGGGGGACGCCATCCTGGAGCAGCGTACGCACCCGATCCATGATGGGCAGTTCACGTTGCTTGGAGGCCTCGAACTGGCGAGTCCAACGGTGGAGTTGGCGCTCCAGGTAACCCTCGCGCCGACCGAGATCTCCGAGGCCGATCTCGTCCGGATCAAGAGAGTGAAGTGTCGCCAGAACCTCGATCACCGACCGCCCGACCGGTGGCCGCCGGCTTGCAGGAATCCGCTCCCCTGCCCCGCGGTCGTGCAGGACCAGCCCGTCGACGAAGTCCATCACGTAGAAGGGCGCTCCGTTCACCTCAGTGTCGGTACAGAGCCCGAGTGCCCGAGGCACCGGGACGCCCGTGCCGTGAAGGGCGGAGATCACCCTGAATTCCCTCGCCATGTCGTGAGCGCTCTCAAGGATGTTGCCAAGAGGCGGTCTGCGCAGAGCCAGATCGGCATCGCCCCTGCCCTGCACCCGGTAGGTCAGGTTCGAGTTGCCTCCCGGGATCAGGTCGAAGGTGAATGGTGGCTCGGCGCCGTCTACTCGTCCGGCTATCCAGCTGCTTACAGCCGGCTCGTCTATGCCCGCGACCGTCATCTGTCCCCTCTCCGTCAAGCTTGACACTTCATGTCTCCAGACACACCCACCGCAGCATGGCACATCAACCACTTGATCGCGAGCGGGCCGGGCGTCACCCGCCGGGAAGCTCGCGCCGGGCCGAAACGGGGACTATCGAAACGGCCGTGACACCTGGTCAGAAGGCTCACATCCCAGATTGCGTCCGCCCAGTACAAACTCCCCGCACCAAGACCGGGGCCACGGGCTGGAACATACGGAAGGCTCGTCTTTGCAGCGGAATCGAACGATCAGGGAACTCCTGCTCTGTTTGACACGACCTACGAAAGAGTGGGTTAGTGGTTCGGGGCTCTGAGCAGGGCGACCGTTCCCCACGAGTGACCTGCCGGCCAACGTCCGGCTGCCCGCGCAGGCTCCATCCGGGTACCGGATACGGCTGTGCAAGCACCGCTCTCATACTCGAAGCGAAGGACTCCCCAAGTGCACGACAGCCTTCCGACGCCGCATCGCTCAGTTAAGTGCAGAGGCGTCTTCGGATGGATCAACGGTCTCTCACGAGGCGCTGGAGGACGCGGAAGGTGTCGATTGCACGACGCTTATGGGGCCACGGTCCAGAAGTCGGAGGAAGAACTGGACCAGGGGTCCGATGATGATGGCGAATACCACCGTTCCGATCCCGACCGTAGCGCCCAGCAACCATCCGGCCACCAACACCGTTCCCTCGATCAGGAAGCGGGACAGACGGATCGAGATCCCCCGGGCTGCTAACCCCATCATCACTCCGTCCCTCGGGCCGGGTCCGAGGCGCGACCCTATGTACAAACCCGATCCTACGCCGATCAACGCGATGGACCCCAGAAGGTACGCCCACCGAATCGGAGTCGATTCGGTGTCGCCCACTACGTACAGCGTGACGTCGATGATCACGCCCACGACGACGGCATTGAGAACGGTGCCGACCCCGACCCTCTGACGGAGGGGGATCCAGGCCAGAAGAACCAGCCCACCCACAAGGATCGTCACCGTCCCGACGGAAAGTGGTAAATGGCGTGCGAGCCCTTGATGGAAGGCGTCCCACGGCGATAGGCCCAGATCGGAGCGCAGCTTCAGTGCGATACCCGCACCGAAGAGGATCAGCCCGAGGACCAGCCCGGGTATCCGGCGCAAGACGGCCCTCGCGTAGCCTGTGCGGAGCCGGGAGCCGAGCCTCAACGGGTGTTCAGGAGGGTGGTGACCGATGACGATTGCTCGGGCCTGCCGCTCGCCGACCCAGGAATCATGCCGGCGCTTGGCCGGCCGCTGGTGGATTGTTCCGCACCCTCTCCGAGGAGGGTGCTGAGAAACCCCCGGTCGGCCCGACTGTCACTGGCAGAATCGCAGGTCAGCGGGCGGAGGGACAACCCAAGCCAATGTTCTTCCGCACCCCTCCTAGCCCCGATTTTTCATGCGGGGGCTTGTACTAGGCGAGCAGAGTGAGGGATATAGGCTTCTGACCAGGGACTACGGCCATTTCCACAATCCCGTCTCGGCCCGTCGGGACCTTCACGTCGGGTGAAGCCAGGCCCAGTCACGATCATGTGGTTGATATGGCCTGTTGCTGTGGGTGTGTCTGGAAACATGAAGAATCAAGGCTAGACAGGCGCGGGCATCGAGCCGAGGTGATCGATCAGGTCCACTACCCGGCTGGAGTATCCCCACTCGTTGTCGTACCAGGCCACCACCTTGGCGAACCTGCCACCCAGCACCTCCGTCCCGCCCGCGTCGAACACGCTCGAGTGGCTGTTCCCTATGATGTCGGAGGACACGAGGGGTTCCTCCGAGTACTGCAGGACCCTGCGCATCGGCCCCCGCGCCGCAGTCCGCAATGCGCTGTTCACCGTCTGCACATCCACCGTTGCGGCCAACTCGACGACGAGTTCCACCAGCGACCCGTCGGGTACCGGCACCCTCATAGCCATCCCGTCCAGCTTTCCGGACACCTCGGGTAGCACGCTCCCGACAGCGCGGGCGGCGCCCGTGGACGTGGGGATGATGTTCTCGGTGGCCGCCCTGGAACGGCGCAGATCCTTGTGCGGCACGTCGGCCAGTCGTTGATCATTGGTGTAGGCGTGGACGGTGGTCATCACGCCCCGGACGATGCCGAATCCGTCGTTCAGTACTTTCGCGATCGGAGCCAGGCAGTTGGTCGTGCAGGAAGCGTTGGAGATGATTCGGTCGGAAGGCTTCAGATCGCCGTCGTTCACTCCGAGGACCACCGTGCAATCGATCTCGTCCTTGGCCGGAACGGTGAGCAGGACCCGCTGCGCGCCGGCCGCCAAGTGTTGTTCCAGGGCGGTCCTGGTCCGGAATGCTCCGGTCGACTCGATGACGACGTTCACCCCTAGTTCCCGCCAGGGAAGCTTCGAGGGTGTTCGTTCCTGCAGCATCTGGATGTGATGACCCCCGACTGTCATCCTTCCCTCCCCCACCTTGACCCGGCGCTCGAGGGCGCCCATCACCGAATCGCGCCGGAGTAGATAGGCGAGAACGTCGTGGTCGGCCAGGTCGTTGATGGCGACCACGTCGATAGCGGACTCGGGCCGCTGGAGAATGATGCGCAACACCGCTCTCCCGATGCGGCCGAAGCCATTGATGGCGACCTTCATCACCATGTCAGCCTTCCTTCGGGTGGTATCGATCGAGCAACTCGACGATTCGGGCCGAGTATCCCCATCCCGTATCGAACCATGTGATCGTTTTGAGCAGGCTCCCGCCGATCACCATGGTCGACAAGCTGTCGAATGTGCCTGAGTACGTGGAGCCCCGGACATCGCTCGAGACGATCGGGTCATCGATGAACCCGAATACACCCGGGTAGTCAGTTCGGCACGCCTCCCGCACCGCCTCGTTCACCTCACGGGCGTCCGTTGAGGTGCGGAGTCGGGTCACCGCGTCGACAGTCGATCCATCGTCCACCGGAACGTTGAGGGCCTTGGAGGAGATCCGGCCATCAAGATGGGGAAACACCCCCTTGAGGATGTCTGCGGAATTGCTGGTGGCCGGAATGATGTTCTCCCCCGCGGCTCTGCTCGACCGGAAGCCGCCGGTAGGCACGTCGCCGAGACGGGCCCGGTTCGTATACGCATGGATCGTGGTGAAGAACATCTCCTCGATACCGAAGCACCTGTCCAGGATCTCGACCAGAGGAGCCATGGCGTTGGACGTGTTCGAGCCCATTGCCACCATTTCCGGATCCTCGTCGAGCACATGGTCTGTGACCCCGCTCAGCAGCAGGGGAAGCTCTCCGGGCTCCTCGGTGGTCGATGCCAGGATCACCCTCCTGGCTCCTGCTCGTAGATGCTTGGCGCACCATTCCGCCGTCCGGTACTTGCCGGTTGCCTGCACGATGGTCTCCACGCCGAGCGACGCCCAGTTCACCTCTCCGGGCTCGACGGCGTGGATGAGCGGGATACGGCGCTGACCGACGAGGAGAACATCGTCGTCGAGGGCGACGCGTTCCGGGAATGGTCCGTAGATGGAGTCATACTTGAGTAGGTAGGCGAGGGCTTCCCGATCGGCGATGTCCACAACCGCCCCCACATGGTCCCGGTCATCGGCCTCAAGTTGGCGGAAGACGTTGCGTCCGATCCGGCCGAAGCCCATAAGACCGATTGACACGTGACACTCCCCACTCGGCGGTTCGCGTCGGAAGTGTATACCCGTGTGTTTTCTCAGGGTTTTCCAGCCCTGATTCTTCCTGAGGCACCCGGACACTCACCCCGCAGCATGCCACATCACCTGCATCATCATGACCGGGCGGTGCTTCATCCACCGGGTGAAGGTCGCGCCCGCCCGATACGGGACTCTCGACCCGGCCGCCATCCCTGGTCAGAAGCTTGTATCCCACGCCCCGTTCGCCCGGGACAAACCCCTGCATGAAAAGTCGCGGCTATCGGACCCCGGGACGCCTGGGGCTCACGCGTCCCGGGGTCCGTGCCTGCTCGCTGATCCCTGGTAGCGTGTGGGGTGCGGTTCCCGCAGCCTGCAGCAGCGTCGATTGATTGGGTATCAGGCTCGACGGCGGCCATAATGGGGACGCATAAGCCGAAGGAGTCAGACAACGATGGCCGGCTACAAGATGATGGTTTGGATCGACCAGGACCTGTGCACCGGAGACGGGATATGCGAGGAGATCGCACCGGACGTATTCGAGGGCCGGGACGATGGCCTCTGGGTTGTCAAGGAAGAGGCCAGATACTTCGGCTCCACCCTCGTGTTCGATGACGCCGGAGGGGACGGCCATGGTCCCGAAGGGCCCCGGGGGGTAGCACGGGTTCCCGACAGCCTCATAGAGGACGTGATCGAATCGGCCGAAGAGTGCCCCGGCGAGTGCATCATGATCGAGCCGTTCAACGAGGCCCTCGTAGCCGAGGGTCGCTGACCGCGCGACGTCGACCGCCGGACTCCGGACTTCCCCGCATCGTCCAGTAGGTCCGAGGTCGACCTGATCGTTCCCTACTCCCTTGTGTCCTTACTGTCGAAGGATCGGCCGGGTTGACTCGAATGTGGTTCTGGGGACGCGTATCGGGAGACGATGTCGGGTATGGCGACGATGACGATGGGTATCCGAACACGCTTCAGCACGTGGGACATGGTGTATCCGAGGAAAGGTCGTCTGGTGAGCGGCCGATTGGTCGCGCCCATCACCAGAAGATCCCAACTGCCGGTGTTGGCCGTTTCCACCAGGTCCGAAGCCGGCTGGGTGACCGGTTTCAGGTCGGCGTCCACTCTTGCTCCCAGGCGCTTGCCGAACGCGACCGACTCCTCCACGAGTTCCAAGCCGGTCCCGTAATCCTGATTGCTGCTCGCGGCGTCGAAGTAGACGGGCTCTGTGATGGTCTCGGCTATGAGGTGCAGCGCAAGCACCGAGCCGTCGTTATGGGCCGCCAGAGAGTACGCAATCTCCTCGGCGGCGCGCGAAGCCCGGTTCGACTCCACCGACAGCAACACCCTGCCCACGTTGTGGGAGGCCGCGTTCGCCACCCGGTCCTGATCACCGGGATCCGGGTAGCGGAAGATGAGGGTCGGTAGCGTCAGTCTCGCCAGCACCCTATCGATCACCGAGGAGAAGACCTCGCTCCCGTCGGCGGGTTCCGTAGCCCCCAGCGCGACGAGGTCGTAGCCCAGCGCAGCTTCGTCGATGATTGCTTCCACCGGGGACGTCCGCTTCCGTCGAATGAGGCGGTGACGCTCTGATCCGAGCGTTTTGAGCACTTCTTCAGGTCCGGCATCTTCTTCGGTGAGAACGCCCTTGAGTGTCTTCCTCCAACTGGTCTGCTGGGCGACCACCGTCAGGACTGTTACTTCAGCCTCTGGGAACAGGGTCCTTATTTGATTGGCGGCGTACACGCTGTTGGTGCCTCCCCGGGTGGGCAGGAGAATCCGGGATGACCCCAGAATCTGTGCCTGGGACCGGATCGCCTCCGACTCGAGCCGGGACCGTTCCTCCCCCCCTGCCTCCATTCCCCGAACCGCGATCTTCAGCAGGATGGGAGCGACGAGTGAGGTGACGATGGCGGCCAGCACGATGACGGTGTACCCGGTATCACTCAGAACTCCGAGGCTCAGGCCCACGAGGGCGACCACGATCCCCATAGCGCCGAGCGCCGAGAGGCCGGATCCCAGGGCCAATCCCTCCCGGAAGCTGAGTCCGGATCGGCGCGCGCCCACCAACGTACCGAAGACCTTGGTGGCCACGGCGAGCACGATTAGCACCACCGTCCAGATGATTGCGCTGGGGCTCGCCAGCAGGCCGATGTCGACCCGAAGTCCGCTGAAGGCGAAGAACACGGGGGCGAAGAAGGAGTCTGTAACTGTTTCCAGGACGTGCCGTACCGCCCCCACCTGGTAGCGCAGCGTGGCCAGGATGATCCCGACGATGAATGCTCCGAGGATGGCCTCGAGACCCAGAACGTGGGTCACAGCCCCACCGGCGATGGCTGCTACCAGACTCACCGTGAGAGCCGCCGTCACGTTCTGTCCCTTCCGCAGTGCCATGCGCATTGCCTGGTTCAGCATCCACCTGCCGACCGTGGCCGCCAGCGCTACGAACAGAACCAGGCCTCCGAGCGAGCTCAGGAGGTCGGACGGTCTGAAACCCTCGCGTGCGATGCCCGCCAGGCCGGCGAGGATGAGCCACCCGACCGAGTCCATCGTCATGCTCACCGCGAGCGTCACCTGGCCGAAGTTGCGCCGCAGCATCCCCAGGTCAAGGAGGATCTTGGCGACCACGGGCAGGGCCGCCACCGAGAGGGCCAGCGCCATGAAGGCGGCGTACAGGCCCCTTCCGGTGTTTCCGATGAACGATGAGGGGGTTAGGAGGGCGACCAGCCCGACCACGACCAGCGGCACGAGCAAGGCTCCGGCCGAGACGTTCACCGCGGCCCGACGCAGCCGCATGATGATCCCCAGATCGGTCTCGTAGCCGATAACCACGAGCACCATGATCACCGCCAGCCATGCAAGCCCGTAGATCGCCGACCCGACCGTCGGATCCGAGAATATCCATTCGAAAGTTCCCGGGTAGAACTTGCCCAAGACGCTCGGGCCGATCACCACTCCCGCGATTATCTGGCCCACTACCGGCGGCTGGCGCAGCTTGTTGGCAAGACCCCCGAGCAGCCGGGCAGCACCCACCAGCAATCCCAACTGGATCAGAAAAACAAGCAACTGGTGCTCATCGAGAAGGGTGAACGCCCCCGATTCGGTAGCGGCCACCACAGGTTCAACCATGAACGTGACGATACAGTACCGAGTCTGGGCCGCCCCGCATTTGGGGGAGAGTGGAGGAGCCCACGAGCGTCCGACTCTCCAGGGGACTCGGAGTGGCCGGGATCGGTGTCTGGCACGATTGAGCCAAGTCCAAGTGGTCTGTTACCACCATCTTCCATGACAGCCCCAAAAGCGTGCTACAGGCGAAGCTCGATGCCGGCTCATACACCGCTGCTCATCTCGCCTCGACTTGACGAACTGACGTGACCGCCCAGACCGAATACATCAGAAAGGGTGGAAGCCGGCAGGTACGAACGATGGCGGGGCTGCGAATGCTTACTGGGGACGGCGCGCCTCCGGTACCCGGCACCATGCCGGACGATAGACGTGGTCGTCAACCGTTGTTCAGTCCGGCATCAAACCGACAAGACTGTTCATCCTGGAACTGTTGTTCCCCGGGGTGAAGCGGACCGGGAGTGGTCGCCGTGCCGCCGGTGTGAATTCACTGCTATCGGGCATGGGACAGGCTACCCATAGAGTCCGCGAACTGGAGGTGAGCAGCCTCGGCACAAGCCTCCGGTGGCCGTGCCACTGGTTCTGCTCCAACCACTGTCTGGAATCAAGAGAAACGCCCTTACAAAGGCATGAAAGACCCGTACACCTCTATAGTGAACGGCAGGCGGCTCCACCGGGTGTATGGCGCGACGTGGTACCTGACATCCACCGGCGCCGATCCACAACCTGGAGGAAAGTATGAGAAGTATTGCAGGTCAGCACAAAGGCTGGGTTGTACTTGTGGCCCTACTTGTCCTGGCTGCCGCATGTGGGGGCGAGGACGCTCCCGCAACGACCGCAGCCACGACCGCGGCGCCCACCTCTGCAGCGACGACCGCGGCGCCCACGACCGCTGCTGCAGGACCTACCGGCGAGATCACGGTGGCTGTCCACCCAGACTGGGACTTCATACATGATGGCGCAGACCAGTACATGGCAGCGAACCCGGGGACCACGATCATTCTGGAGTCCATAGTCGGTGGAAACGACTACTTCCCTACCCTGCCGCGGATCCTCGCGACCGACGAGGCACCGGACGTGACCGTGCTCCAAGTGGGATTCGCCGGTACTTGGGAAGATCTGGTCAATACCGGGACGCTGCTAGACCTCAGCGACGTCTACGTCGAGGATGGGCTTCGGGATGCCTTTCTCGGTCCCGTGGTTGCAACCTACACCGACGCAGATGGCGGGCATTCTGCAATAAACGTCGGTCTCAACTGGATCCCGGTTGTCTACTACAACAAGGACATGTTCGCCGAGTTGGGGATCGACGCCCCCGACGGCGGTCGAGTCGCTTCGATGGACGACTGGTATGCGATCACCGATGCCCTGAAGGATGCGGGTAAGACACCCCTAGCGCTAGCCGTCAGCGGCTTCAGAGCCACGATGTGGTTCACAGGCCAGTACATGGCGAGCAACTGTGGTACCGACTGGGCGCTGGCACTAGAGCAAGGATGGCTACCCGGAGCAACTCCGACATCTAGGTTTACGGATGCCTGTGCCGTAGAAGCCTTTGAGCTCATCAATACCGAATGGAATGAGCGGGGTGTCTATGGCGAGTCACCGTCGACCGTGAGTCGCGATATCGGACAGACTCTGTTCTTCACAGAAGAAGCAGGGATGTTCATGAGTGGCAGCTGGGAGGTAGCAGCGATCAACGCCGCGGACTTGCCCTTCGAAGGAAGTTGGTTGCTGATGCCTTCCATGGCAGCAGCGCCGACCGAGTTCCAGTTGGCAACGATTGACGGATTGGGAGTAGCAGCCAATAGCGACAATCCCGAGTTGGCAGCAGACTTCATTTCCTACATTGCCGGCGCAGACTTTCAGACCTATATGGCCCAGTACTCCCGGTTCTCAGGGCGGAAGGACGTGGTTCCTGACCCGGCGACCGTTCCTCCACTAGCTCTGACCCAACTCGCGGCCCTTGATGAGTTCGCGGGCCAGCCTGCCCCGAACACGTTGCTCCACATCCGGCTTCGCGATCGAATTGCGGAAGGATGGGTGGAGATGCTCGTGGGAACGATAACCGCCGCCGACCTCGCCGCTGAACTGGAGCGAATCGCAGATGAGCTCCGAGCCGGTTAGGAGACGGCCAACAACGAGCATACCGTGACTCAGATGTAACCATGAACTCGGCATCTCACCAGACAAACCGGAGACCTCCACTGGGTGGAGGTCTCCGGTCGTCTTGGGTCTGGATCCTGTTTGCGGTACCCGCGGTGTTCCTATCGGCGTTCCTTCTCCTATATCCATTCCTAGATTCGGCGCGGATCTCGTTGCTTGATTGGACAGGCACCGGTCAGGGGACCTTCGTCGGACTCGAAAACTACTACGACCTAGTTCGTGACCCGATTGCGCGGCTGGCCCTCCGGAACACGCTCGTCTATTCGATTGGAATGACGATGGGAACTGTCGGGATAGGGGGCGCTATAGCACTGGCCATCGATCGAAGGATCCCCGGTGCCTCTACATTCAAGTTCCTAGTCTTCCTACCTGTATTACTCCCGATCGTATTTACCAGTCTCGTGTGGGCGTTCTTCCTCGACGGCAATTTCGGAGGGATCAACGATATTCTCGGATGGATCCATCCATCTCTTTCTCGCCCCTGGCTCGGCGATCCTGCCACAGTAAATCTCGTGATCATCTTGGTCAGCGTTCTGCAGTTCGCCGGTTTTCCAATGGTGATCCTGGTTGCCGCACTACGGGACATACCTCGCGACATCCATGAGGCGGCTACCATAGATGGAGTATCACCACTCCAGCGGGTACGACACATCAGTATCCCATCTATCCGAGATGTCATTGCGACTATCACTCTCATCCAGTTCATGTTTGGTTTTCGAGTATTCGACCAGGTATTTGTCATGACTAGAGGTGGACCAGGCCGGTTCTCAGAAGTCGCAGCGACCTTTGTATGGCGAGAGGCCTTCGTTAACAGAAGGTTCGGCTACGCAACAGCCCAGGCGATTGTCACGAGTCTGGTCATTGCCGTTCTGTCGATGGCGTATCTAACGATCATCAGACCAAGACGCCTTGAGCGATCCGGATAGGTGCCGAACACAATGTCGAAACGAACGAAGTTATCAGTAGGGGCTCTCAAGGTTGTTGGCTTTGCGTGTTTACTGCTATGGACCTTGGCGACCATCATACCGGTCATAGGAAGCGTGCTCTCCTCCGTCAAAGAACAGACGGAGATCATCTCACAACCGCTGGAGCTCCCGGCGGGACTCCGTCTTGATAACTATGACAGGGCCTGGGAGGGCACCAACCTGGGAGAGCCCTTGATCCTGTTCGCACGGAACAGCGTGATCGCGACCAGCGTCGGAGTCGTCCTCGGAGTGGGAGCGGGCGTGTTTGCCGGGTATGCGATAGTCAGAAGCCGGACAAGGTTCGGAGGGCTACTGAACCGCTACTTCGTGCTCCTGATCACCTTGCCGTTCATCGTGACATGGATACCACTCTTCGTGCTCTCGGACCGCCTCGGTGTGCTGAGCAACCCGCTAGCGCTCGGTGTGATGTATGCAGCGAGACTAATACCCTTCGCAGCCGTCATGATGCGCGCTTACTTCTCCTCGTTTCCTCTGGACCTAATCGAGGCAGCACAGATTGACGGCTCGAGTGAGTTGACGGCCTTCCTACGTATTGTGTGGCCTCTCTCGTGGGGAGGTGTGATTGCTGTTGGTCTGGTTCAGGTGATCTTCATTTGGAATGAACTCGGACTTGGGCAAGTCCTATTGCTAAGCCCGGACAGTCGAACACTCCCCGTTGGTCTGACACAATTCCGAGGCCAGTATGGTTCCGACTATGGCGCCCTCTTCGCTTCCCTCGTCCTGACGATAGTCCCTATACTCGTCCTGTATACCTTTACTGAGAGGAAGCTCACAGAGGGTCTCCGAATAGGAGCGATGAAATGACGCGGAAGATAGTCAAGACAGCGGACAACCGCGTAGTCAAGCGAGTATCATGTCTGATACAACCAGAGCATGTAGAGAATGTGCTCCCTCATACGTGGTGGGTGTCGAGTACAAGTTGTACGCGGGGGTGAGGCCGACCTTCTGAAGGAGGAACCCATCGTGGGAACACGACCGATACAGGTTGGTCTTCTCGGTGCCGGAGAGGTCGCAGGGCAGTACTTACCGAACCTGCTAGCTAGTGATCAGATCGAACTGGTCGGTGTTGGTGACTTAGATCATGTAGGGGCCGAACGGCTGGCTCAAGTCCATCACATCCCGAAGGTGTTTCCAGGTGAGGAGATTCTCAATGACAAGGGGATAGACCTGATCGTGAATCTCACGCCTATCCCGGCGCATTTCGATACAAGTTTGCGTATTCTAGAAGCTGGCAAGCACCTCTACAGCGAGAAGCCTCTCGCCCTGAGCGCAGAGAAGGGTTCTGTATTACTGGCAACCGCGGAGCGCATGGGTCTGAGCATCGGTTGTGCACCGGACACAGTTCTGGGTGTCGGGTTCCAAACCGCCCGCCGTGCGTTGGAAAGGGGTGTGATCGGTAATCCCCTCTCCGCGTCTGCCTCCATGTTGCGGCCGTTACCCGTACTAAATCGACACCGTACCGGAGCGATACCCCTATTCAATATGGCACCGTATTACCTTTCTGCTCTGATCAACCTGTTTGGACCCGTCACGTCGGTGGCGTGGATGTCGCGGCTGTGTCGCGTCCCGACGCCCTCAGATCAGCGTCCGATCTTTGCGTCCGGCAGCCTGAGGTTCAAGGACGATGTTCTGTGTGATCTAACGCTACGCTGGGGTGGCACACCTTCAGGGGAGGTTCCGGTTCTGAAGGTGTTCGGTACCCAAGGGGTGTTGTGCTTTCCGAATCCCGATACCTTTTCGGCTGGTGTTCGCTGGCGTCGGCATGGTGAGGGCTCGTGGAGATGGATGTCCGAGGAGCACAGTCCCGATGGCCGAGGTGTCAATCGACGCGGAGTCGGAGTTGCGGACATGGCGCAGGCCATACGCCAAGGGAGAACTCCACGTGCAGCGGCCGATGTGGCCCTGCATGTAGTCGAAATAGTCGAGAAACTGAGTCTGCCCGGCCCTGGCAACGATGCCTCGGGCGGTTGGCTACAGACCGGTTGCGACAAGCCAGCCCTGTTGTGATTCTGCATCCGGGTGATAGCTGGTTGGTGATCCGAGAGGTGACTTCCTCGATGTGTGGCAGGTTGGATGGATCGAGTCGAGTTCGTAGAGACCTGGCGTACCAACATGTTGGAGACGGATATGGCGCTGGCTAGAGTCAACGTCGGGGTCGCCGAGGCGGCAAGCTCCGTAGGTCACGGGGATCACCACGCTTCCCCGTTGGCGGAGTGTCTTCGGCGTCACCGCGAGGAGGTGGATTGAACGCCGAGCGCAGGCTCCCATCCAACGACACCAACCTGATCGACGCTGCGAAGGTGACCGCCGGTCTGGGCACCGCCGCTCGACCGGGAGCGTCCGGCGCCACGCAGGCCGACCTCCGTTCGTTCGACAGGTGCGCCGGATGACGGCATGGATCGGAACCATGCACGGTGTATGGCATTTCAGCTTTACCGTCTCCGACATGGATCGGTCCCTCGAGTTCTACGTTGGATTGCTGTCGTTCGAACTGGTGCATCGCCAGGTCCAGGACAACCCGTACACAAGACGTTTGGTCGGCTATCCGGACGCTCGGATCGTTGTTGCCCAGTTAGCCGTGCCCGGCCAGCCGCGTCACCTCTCCACGCACGACCTCGAACTGGTGCAGTACGTGACACCGCGGGGACAGCGAGGCGACGTCAATATTGCCAATCCGGGCGCCGGCCACCTTGCGATGACGGTCAACGACATTCACGGATGGTACGAGCGGCTAAGCGCTGCGGGCGTGTCGTTCTTCTCAGAGCCGAACCGGATAACGGCCGGTGTCAACGAAGGCGGTTACGCGGTCTACTTCCACGATCCAGATCAGATCGTCCTGGAACTATTGCAGCCGCCACCGGGACGGCTCTAGGAGGGTGCTGAACAATGACGATTGCTCGGGCCTTCCGCCCGCCAGCCCAGGAAGAATGCCAGCGGTTGGCAGGCCGCTGGTGGATTGCTCAGCACTCTCCTAGTAGTAGGCGGAGGTGTGGTTGGAGCGGGCACCAAGTACCCCGTAGGACTACCTTTGGAGGGGAGGTCTCCTTGAGGTCACCGCCCCTAAACGGAACCAGGCTGGGAGGAGGATCGACATGCATGCGGTTGGTGACCCTGACCGGGTTTCTGACTGCCGTCCTGGCCCGCCACTCCTTCAGGCAACTGCCAGTAATTCGAGGTGAGCGCGAGTTTGGCTCCGCCGAGAGGCGGCGACGGGTTCAAGCCACCCTCACCTAAGGACAGATCATGCGAATCCGCAACTACGAAACCGGTTCGTTCACTACTCGACGGGTGAACGGAGGCGCCGGCGAGGTAGAGACGCTCGACGTGTTGGGCCCATCGGACTTCGAAACCTCGTTCGCGTTCATAAAGTCGGGTCGCCTCGGGCCCGGGGCCGGTATCGGCCTCCATCGCCACGAGCGGTCCGAGGAGTGTCTGGTGGTGCTCGACGGTCCGCTGACAGTGGCACACAACGAGCACATCGGAGTTGTCGAGCCGCCCTCGATCGCTCTGTGCCGGGCCGGCGACGCCCACGGTGTCCTCAATCACACCAGCCGGTCGACCAACTTCGTCCGCATCGGCGTGGCTCCGCAGGACGGACCGTTCGACGCTGTCCAGCTAGGGGATGATCTAGGTGGCCGGGAGCGCAGTGTCGGTGAGTTCGATCTTGTCCAGCACATCGATCCGGCTCTGCTTTCGCCCGGGTGCGCCCATCTCGGCTTGGGGGAAATCCGATTCCGACGGATCTTCGGCCAAGACTTGTTCACGACGAATTGGGGTTTCGTCGACCACGCGTTCCTGCCTCCCCGCACCTCGGTCGGCTATCACCGTCACGACACCATCCAGGAGTGCTATGTGATCATCGGCGGTAGGGGGCGCATGAAGGTCGATGGTGAGGTAGGCGATGTGACCAGAGGTGACTGCATCCCCAATCGAATCGGAGGTTCGCACGGGATCATCAACCATACCGACGCCCCGCTGCAGTTCCTCAACATCGCCGTGTGCCAGGACAAGGGCCATATTGATTTCACGAACCTCGAAGACGATCTCAGCGACCTGCTGTGAGGCTCAGGGGAGACGCGCGAGGACCGCCGGTTCATCCAGCCGGAACCGACCGACCGGGATACGTCCGTGGTTGACAGGTGTGCCACCGCATCCCCGCCGGAGAAGGAATACGCCGCCCAGTTCCTCCTAGAGCCGGTGGTCCGGGGCAAGTCTGATCGGTTACGCACGACGCAGCAAGCCATCGCCCGGGAAGTCATTGAGCGTGTAGCTCCGGTGTGCGAGAAGATAAGCCACCTCGAGGCGGACCCCTGCTTGGCCTTGCCCGCTCGGCCGACGCCGGGGGTAGTCATATGAAGCTCTTGCCCGACCCTGATCCCGTCCCTCTTCGTGGCGGCCCGGTACTGCGCTGGGGAATACTGGCACCGGGAGTCATAGCCAATAAGTTCGTTAGGTCGTTGAAGCGTCACACCGACCAAGAAGTCGCTGCAGTAGGTTCACGATCGCGTGAGAGGGCTAAGAGTTTTGGCCAGCGATTCTCGATTCCCCGTGCGTACGGTTCTTATGAAGAGTTGCTCGGCGACGATAGTGTTGACATTGTCTACATCGCATCGCCGCATAGTTTTCATAAAGATATGGCGGTGGCCTCACTTGAAGCTGGTAAGCATGTGCTGGTCGAGAAGCCACTGGCAACTTCAGCGCTAGAGGCACAAGTGATTATCGATTCAGCAAGGAACCACAACAGGTTTGTGATGGAGGCCATGCATACACGCTTTCATCCGAGGACGAGGGTGTTGAAGAAGCTTCTAGAAGAGAATGAGCTCGGGTATATACGCATGGTAACTGCGGATTTAGGGGCAATCTTTCCCGTAGATCACTCGAGCCGAATATATGATCCTGCACTTGGGGGTGGAGCTCTGTTGGACATTGGGGTCTATTCAGTCTGGTTCGCCGTTTTCGTCATGGGATCGCCGACGCGTGTTCAATGCGTCGGAGAACTTACTCCAACAGGTGTCGATGGTCAATCCATAGCTGTCTTGACCAACAAGAGTGGCCAACATGCGATTACGAGTTGCAGTCTCTATACATTTGGCCCTGGGGAGGCAAGCGTAAACGGTTCCCGTGGCCGGGTTCTGATCCCTTCGCGCCACCCGGCTCCTGGTGACTTGGCGCTGTATGATCATAGGAACGAACTCGTCGCCGAGTACGTCGATCGATCAGGCCTTCTCACGGCCGAGGATGGACTGTGCCGACAGGCGGTCTGGGCCGCTCGACATATCTCGGACGGTTTGACCGAGTCGCCGATGCACCCTCTGTCGATGTCCAAACTTGTGTTGCAGGTGCTCGATGAAGCTCGTGAACAACTAGGAGTGGTTCCGACCGGATTCTAGCCCCGGACAGTCTGGCGTTTCTCACCTCCCGGAGGTCCAAGAAGTGTGGTGGGCCGGGGATCGATCCGTACTGCAGCGTGGGATGTAGGTCCATCCGAAACGGATCAACCTCCGTTCTCCGGTCGCTTGCCGCTGCTCCACTACTACGCGGGGGCCGATCTATCCGTCAGATGCTCTGGCCAGGAGTCCTGGCTTGACCGCGCCTGCCTTTTCCGCTGCGGACTGGAGCGCCTCCACGAGTAGGGACCACTTGCGAACCTCGGCTCGCTCTACCTCCGTCTGCGCCGAGAGTTCAGCTTCCATCACCCGTCCCGCCAGTGGAACCCACAGGGCTGTGAGTGCCGCCTCCAGCTCGGCGGGCGAAGGGTCGCCCGCGTAGAACGCTCGGCTGGCCCGGACCAGGCCAAGCAAGCGCTCCCGTGCCTGCTGCTCTTCCACCAACCTGAATTCGAATGGCATCTCCAAGGAATGGCGACCCAAGAGATGGGCGTCGGACACCAGCCGGCGGGTGGGTCCGCCGGCCACTACCCGCCCCCCATCCATGATCACCGCTCGCTCACAGAGTTCCAGGGCAAGCGGGAGATCATGTGTCACGATCAACTGGGTCACATCCAAACCGGCAAGCGTGGTGATCAGGTCTCTGCGACCGGCTGGATCGAGACCCACGGCCGGCTCATCCAGCACGAGCACGTCGGGATACATGGCCAGCACCGTGGCTATCGAGACCCTGCGCTTTTCCCCTCCGCTCAGGTGATGGGGCGCCCGGTGAGCAGTATCAGCAGCTGACACCCGCGCCAAGGCTTCCTCCACCCGCTCCTCTAGCTCGTGGCCACGCAACCCGAGATTCGCCGGTCCGAAGGCAACGTCCTCAGCCACAGTCGGCATGAACAGCTGGTCGTTGGTGTCCTGGAACACCAAACCCACACGGCGGCGGATCTCGCCCACGGTTGATGGTCCGAGTTCCATCCCCCCGACCCAGATGGTTCCCGCTGCAGGAGTGTGGATGCCGTTGAGATGCAGCATCAGGGTGCTCTTCCCCGCCCCATTCGGACCGAGAACCGCCAGCCGTTCCCCGGTTTCAACCTCGAGATCCACTCCCGACAACGCCTGGCGTCCACCCGGATAGGTGAATCTCAGCCCCTTCACCTCCACGGCCAGCGTCATTGCGTCACCAGGGCAATCGTGACTGTGATCAGCCCCAGCAGGGGAATGGGGGCCGCCTTGAGCCAATCCGACACCGAGGCCGGCTTCCCAGTCAGGTCAGGCATCACACCCGTATACCCCCTGGACAGCATCGCCGCATGGATCCTCTCGCCCCGCTCGTAGGAGCGGACGAACAACGCACCGGCGGAGGATGCGATCGGCTTGGCCTGCCATAGCCAGCGGGGGTCATACCCTCGTGCAACCATGGCAGTCCGCATCCGACCCAATGAATCGGCCATCAACTCCATGTAGCGGACCATGAACGACGTGATCGAGACGAACACGGGCGGGACGCGCAAGCGGGTCAGGCCCTTCAGCAGATCAGGCACCTCGGTGGTACCGGCCAGAAGGATACTGGAGGTCGCACCCACTCCCGCCTTGGCAAGGATGCCCCACATCGCCCATAACCCTTCGAGCGAGAGCGGAATGCCCAGAACTTGGACGCGTTCACCCTCCCCGATGATGGGGACTAGGAATGCGAAGAGTACGAATGGGAGGACGACGACGAGCCGCGCAATAAGAAAGCGCAACGGGATCCCCGCAACCATGACGACTACTGCTAGCAACGTCCCGTAAACCCCGAACGCCCAAATTGCGGTGCGGGGAGTCAGCGCCGCGCACAGTACGAACAGGAACGTAGCGGCCACCTTTGCCTCGGGCGCCAGGCGATGCACCACACTGTGACCGTGGACGTATAGGGCTCTCGCGTCTGCGGCAACCACCGTTCAGACTGTCTTGTCTTTCCGGCGTCGCAAGGCCACGATCAAGCCCCAACCCACCGACAGGACAACCAAGGTTCCCACAATCCCGGCGATGGCCAGGCTCAGCGTCGGGTTCTCGAGGCCGGCCACTGCGTAATCTGAAAAGACACTTCCCTCCAAGGGATTGGCTTCGCCCAGTATCCCGGTGTCCTCTGCTACCCGCTCCAAACCATCCGGGGAATCGACGGCGAACTGGCTCACCACGGCCGCAACAACAAGCGTGACTACCAGTGCGGCAATGACGAACACTCGCCGGGAAACCCGTCCGGCTCCTCTCTTGAAGCTCACCGAGATATCTCGAGCGCCGTAGACCAGGTCCGGCCTGGCCGCGAGCACTGCGCTTACGGCGAGAGCGCTGATCACACCTTCTCCAACCCCGATCAGCACGTGAAACGACACCATGGCACCGAACACCTTGTCGAAGGGGACGGGAGCGGTGGCACCGAACAGCCACTCCAGCGAAAAGGCCATGGCCGACAGGACGACGGAGAGTCCGGCCGCTAAGCCGGTGGCGCCGATAACGCCGCCTCGGTTCGCCGGCAGCACCTTACGGAACAAAGAGTATGCACCGTAACCGCCGAATGCCGTAACCAGCGCCATATTGATGATGTTGTAGCCCAAGGCTGTGAGTCCGCCGTCGGCGAAGATCAACGCCTGCACCACAACCACGACGGTTACCACCACCGATCCCAACGCAGGACCCAGTAGCACCGCAGCCAGAGCCCCGCCCAGGAGATGCCCCGACGTGCCTGCCGCCACCGGAAAGTTGAACATCTGAGCGGCGAAAACGAAGGCGGCTACGATTCCGGCAAGTGGCGCCTGCCGTTCCTTCAGGCTGGTCCCGAGGTTCCGCAGCGTGGCGGCGAGTACACCTAGGCTGACCGCTCCGGTAGCTACCGCAGTACCGGCGTTCAAGAAGCCATCTGGCGCGTGCATGGTATTGCGGTTCCTTCTACGGTGTAAACAACTGAGGCTGATTCTAACAGGTCGGTTGCAGGATACTTGTAGTGGTCATATACGATGCGAAAGCGTCCTGGAGCAGACCTAGTCGCCGAGTAGCGTCGTAAAACCAGATCATGGCCGTCAAGCGACCAACCGTTAAACCACATGCTTCAGCGCTTCCTGTGTCCGTCTGTTGCGGTTTCGAGACTCTCGTTAGCCGTGAGGGCGAACGTTGAGGCTGCTTCCTAGGAGGGTGGTGGGAAACTCAACGACGCCCTGGACATGGCCCTCGCACAGCGCACACCCGACCGGGTCATCCACCACTCAGACCGCGGAAGCCAAACCAGGTTCAAGGGGTCGTCGCAACGCTGCCTTGTTTGAGGGAGTCTAGGTGCTCGCTTAGGGCCTCGGCTGGGGTCCTCCAGCCGAGGCGACGCGTATGACAACGCCGTAGCCGAGTCGTTCTTCGCCACCCTCGAGACCGAACTCCTCGACCGGACCAACTTCGCCAACCGGAACCAGGCCCGCTCCGCCGTCTTCGACTACATCGAAGGGTTCTACAACCCCCGACGGCGGCACTCCGCCATCGGATACCACTCACCCGTAGACTACGAAAGGAGCCCCAACCACCCTGTGGATAACTAATCGCGAAGTGTCCAGAAAAGCGCGGCAACTCCACCCGGCTTCTTCTGGTGGGCCGTTGCACGGATCACGTTGTCCTCGGCTTCGGTCCAGAGAGCCTTGGTGGTCCACTGGCCGCATTTTGCGTATGAGCCGGCTGAGCCGTGACCGGTCCGCCCACCTCTGTTCGGCCTAGCCGACGGGCGACCTTGGGGAGCCGTGATTCGCCGGTCCAGCGCTCGGTGTGAGGTGTCAGCCCGGCGGCGAGAATCGCCGCTTCTTCCTCCCGGGTCAAAGCGTTACGCGGCGGCGTCCACCATGAGCCCGGAGACGGCTAGCGCCTTGTTCACGTCCATGCTGCCTTGGACCAGCTTCGCGAAGGAGGCGGCGTGTCCGGTGAGGTCGTGGGCGTGGGTGCCGGTGAAGGCGACCCGGAGACCCGGCGTGTCCGCCTTGTCGGCGATTTCGGCGGCGTCCAGGTGGTTGAGAGGTTCGAGTCCGGTGGTGAGGTACCGGCGGAGCGCCTCGCGCTGCTCCTGGGTGGTAGACACTCTCGCGAGGTAGGGCGGTACCTCGAAGGCGGCGAGCACCGCGTCTTAGGCGTCGCCGCGGAGGGTGGCGGCACGGGCGGGGGGTGGTGTTGGCGATCAGCAGTGGCTCTGATCTGGCGGGGGTGCCCGGCCTTCGCCCACCCGGCGGCGGTGGTTTCGGTCAGCACTGTCCCCCCTCTGGCGCCCCGGATATCCGCCTTGAGAGATCGGAGTGGGCCACAATCGTCACCCTGCCCCCCGTCCTGGGCGATGTTCAGCACAAGGGCGCCCGGCGCCGGCGGGTGCGTAGTGGGTGGCGTTCCCGGACGGCCCGAACCTCCCGACCCCGTAGCACCGCCCGGATTCGTCCCACGACTCGGCGGGGATAAGCCGCACGGTCCCACGATCGACGTCGATCAGGTGGACCGACTCGCCGCGCCTGTGTCAGGTTACCGACGATCAGGGCACGCACGGCCGGCCCTACTACCAGCTGGGGATCCGCGGGTTCGACCGTGGCGGCGAAGCCGCGGGTCTACAACCCGGCGGCTACCTCGAGAGCGGCTAACCCCGACGGGTCCGCGGTCGACGCTCCGGAGGCCTCACCAGCGAGGGCGACCACCACCGAATCGGTGAACGGCTGGGACTCGCGTATCTCCGTCTTTCACACGAAAGGCTATCCCACATCGCACTAGCCGTACGGACCTTGTAGCGGGTGAGCAACGCGGCGGCCTCGACGTGAACACACGGAGGGCTGCGTTGCGGGAGAAACCCTGTGGAGGATGGTGTACGAGACCGCTGCCAGAGCGTCGGAGGTGCTGGCCCTAGACGTGGAGGACCTTGACCGGTCCCAGCGGTGGGCACGGGTCGTCTCCAAAGGCGGCGACACCGGCCTGGTTTGCTGGGTCTCGGTCACGGCGCGGCTGCTCGGTCGTTACCTCGCAGGCCGGAGCGGCAGGCCGCTGTTCCTCACCACCGGCCCCCCGGCAAGGTTTCTGCGGCCCGACCGGCCAGGCCAGGCTCAGTAACCACACCGCTGCGGCAGCGTCCGGCCGACACTCCCAGAGGGTGGACCCTCCACCAGCTGCGCCACTCGTCGCTGACGCATTTGGCTGGGGGCGGAGCGTCGGCCGTGATACCAAGAGCCGCCACTGGGACATCCGCACCCTCAGCGTCTACACCCGGCCCGGTCCCGAAGCCGTCGCCCGCCTCACCGGACAACCAATTCGACAGGCGCTGAGCGGCTGTCACCCACTTTCTTCGGGCCAACGTCGGCTACGTCACCGCAAAGCGAGGACGCCAGCGGGTTCACTTTGAGGGGGGCGTGTTGCGCGACGAGGAGCGCGTGACGGAGTTCCCCCGAGAGCGTCATCCGGCGCCGTCGTCATACAGCTCAACGCGTTGGGTTCTTCTAGCCCACGACAGGATGCGATCATCTCGTGTGAACAGTTCGTGACCGAACCGGATAGCCGTCGCCACAATCAGCTGATCCGCCGGGTCCGTGTGGAAACGGTCGTCCGTCAACTCAACTGCCTCAATCCACAGTGAACCGGAAACGGGGATCTCTACGAGTCCAGCACCAAGGACTGCGGTGTGCAGGTCCGCTGGCGGCGGGAGAGAGGGGAGGATGTCTCGGAACATCCGCCGCTTCAGGGCAAGTTCCCAGAATGTCGCCGCCGAAACACCCACCTCTCGCTTGGCCATTGCCGCGTCGATCGCGTCCATGACCGAGCCCGGGAGCCGTCTCGTGTCGTCGGTCACGGACCACACCAAGATGTGCGTGTCAAGCAGGATCACGATGACCCTGCGCGGTCCCGCCGCCCGAACCGGTGTCGAGCGGGGTCAAGCCCAGCCACCATCGCGTCGATGTCGGCTAGATCGACCACCGTTTCTGCAGGGTCATCCCAAAGTCCCTCTAGTTCCGGGAACAGTCCCCGAATGCCTGCATCCGGCTGATCCGCGGGCACCAGCCGCGACACGGGCCGACCCCGCTTGGTGATGATGATCGGCACGCCGGTCTCGTTCACCTCGTCCATGAGCTTTAGGCACTTCGCCTTGAACTCACCAGCGGGAATTGTCCGGGCATGGGAACTGTCCACGGTCATGCGAACACTCTATCACTCTGATGACCATGACACCTGACCATGACGGCGAGCCGTGGCGGTCAAGGGGTCTCTGGAACATTTGGGGACTGTGGCCTCAGAGGGCCGACGCAACACCCTGGGCATAAAACACTGGCTGGGATGGGTTCGAGCTGTTGTGATCGGCCGTCATAAGAACACGCGGAACAGACAACAATCTCGAATCGGTACGCGGCCGGTGACACACTAACCGAGGTGGCCCGGTCGGTCAGTATGGTACGGGACTTGGGTACACGTGAGTCGCGAACGTGTTCCGCAATCGCTGCCCAGCTTCCGGCCGTCATGATGGAGGGCGATCACTTTGTCAGTAGCGCGTTCCAGGGTCGGGAGCCCTTCGTCCCGTGGATCACGGCCAGCTTTGACCTCCCCGGACGTTGTGGAGGGCTTGACGCCGGGTTTCGGGCAGCGTAGTGGTCGGGTAGGACCCGAGGCCCAGGTGAGTAGGGTGGCCGTCGATGCGAACCCTCTGCACCCACTGCCGGACAGTACGTGACTATACGAAACGTTATGGTGGAGCTGAGGGGATTTGAACCCCTGACCCCCTCGTTGCGAACGAGGTGCTCTGCCGAACTGAGCTACAGCCCCCGGATTGTGGGCATTCTACCCGCACTACCCGCAAGCGGGATCATCGGCTGATTGGATGCCGGGCGATGTCTCTCCGCAGGCGCTCCGCCACCAGGGCCGAGGTTAGGTCGGCCCTGCTCCGCTCGGTCAGGCTACGTGCCACGTCGGTGGTCCGGCGGAGACCGCCGGTCATGCCATCGGGATAGTCGAGAGCGGCCAGCATGTCCACGACCGCGTCCATAGCGGCCAGCAACCGCTCCGCCTCCCGGAAGTCGTCGCTCCTCAACTGGTCGAGGAGCCTGCGCCTGAGTTCTCCCACCGCCTCGCCCAGGCCCTTCAGGTACGGAACCATGGTCGTTCCCAGCTCACCAGGGGTCGGCAGTTCGCTACCTCTCGCCAGGGCCATGTAGAGATGTGCCTCTGCGTATTCCTTGGCGGCGTCGTGGAGGATCCCGATGTTGATGTCCGGGTGCCGGGACATCGCCGAGGCCGACTCAGCCAATAGGGTCCCCGCCTCCGCCAGCAACGACGCGGCTTGTTCGCTTTCCCCCCGGTGAGCGGAACGAATCGCTCGGGCGGCGAACTGGATGACCCGCCTCCCGTTGGTAATCGCCGTTTCTCGAGCGGTGAACTTGGGATCCAGTTCGGCTCGCGCCGCGGATTCGATGGATGAGAGGTCGGGAGCGCTCGCCCGCTGCCTACCGGGAATGGACGACCTTCACCCTTGAATCGTACAGAGCCTCATCCGCCTGTTCGTCGACTCTCTCAGCCAGGCGAGCAGTCTGCCGTCTGACCGCGATCCCGCGAAGAGTCACCACGTACCAGAAGAGGGCGAGATCAACGAGCACATGGATGGTGACGAATGTGGTGCCTCCAATCGTGAGGATCGCGGCGAGGCTGGCGATGACGGCGATTCCAAGACCGATGAGGACCCGTTTCCTTCGAACGAGAACACGGCTGATGGTCGAACTTTGGGTCATGGAACCTCGGGAATCGGGTGGACTGCGATATGTGTCGGTCGGAGACGATACGGATGCATGCGCCCACGCCGACCGCCGGCCGGCCTCGAGCAAGAACGACCGCCGATCAGCCCACAGGGGGGGTATCAGAAACACCGCCCAGACGGCGGCGATCAGCAGAAACAATCCCCAGAGCATCCGGTGGCGACTTCTCCTCCACGACCGTTCGATAGGTTATACCCGCGGACCGCACTGTCAAGGGATTTGCAGTCTGCCGGTAGGTAGGGGCAAATCGCCCCTGCTGATGAGGCTACCCGGTGCTCGGGCGTGGACCTCCAGGAAGCGTCCGAGTCGTGTTCCACGAGCCGATCACCTTCATTGACTGACTCTTCATGTTTCGAGAAACACCCACGGCAGCTTTCCGCATCAACCGCATCATAGCGAGCGGGCCGGCTTCCACCCGACGGGTGAAGGCCGCTCCGGGCCGGGACGGAACTAAGAAGCAGCCGTAATACCTGGTCAGAAGCTCATACCCCACCCCCGTTCGCCCAGTGCAAACCCCCCGCATCAGTGTCGGGTCAAGACCTTGGCGAGCTTTCCCGCTCCCGGATGCGTCGCCTCAGGTTGTAGACGTCAACCGGATGGTTCCGACCATGCACCGGTGCGGCCGCCGGACTTGTGAAGCAGCCGGATGCGCTCTATCCGGGCTCCCCGTTCCACGCCCTTGATCATGTCGTAAAGGGTCAGAGATGCCACTGCGGCAGCGGTGAGGGCTTCCATCTCCACGCCGGTTCGATCCGCTGTACGTACCGACGTTCGGATCAGGACTCCCGATCCGCTTCTATCGACGTCCACGGTGACATCCGATAACGACAATGGATGGCAGAGAGGGATCAGATCGGAGGTCTTCTTGGCGGCCATTATTCCCGCAAGTCGTGCCGTTCCGACCGCGTCCCCCTTCGGAAGGCCTCCTTCGAATATCAGGTCCAGCGTCTCGTTCGACATGATCACCAGAGACTCGGCGACAGCCCGACGTTCGGTCACCGGTTTGTCACCCACGTCCACCATCCTGACCCGTCCGCGCTCGTCGGTGTGGGAAAGGCCCTCCTCAGCCACCGAGCACTTCCGAAGCCGTTCGGGTGGCCGGAGCACGGAACAGCTCGATCGTCACACGATCTCCCTCCTCCACATAACCGGTTCCCACCGGAACCACGGCGAAGGCTGTGGCTCTGGCCAGGGATGAAAGAACGTTGGACATCTGTTCCCCGCTTGTCCTGACGTACGTGACATCGTCGCGCACCTCGGTGATCACCCTGGTGAATACCACCTTGGCGGGGTGCGTGCGCCACCTCTCTGCGGAGATCGCCGCAGCCTGAGCGCGGAATACCTGGTCGCATCCCATCATGTGGAGGAGGGCGGGACGGGCGAACTGTTCGTAGGCCACCATCACCGACACCGGGTTGCCCGGCAGGCCCAGCAGAGGAGTCCCGCTGATGTGGCCGAAGGCGAACGGCTTGGCAGGCTGCATAGCCACCTGCCAGAAGTCCACCGTGCCCAGTTCGGCCAGGATCGCCTTGACGAGGTCGTACTCACCTTTGGAGACCCCTCCGGACGTCAGCACCATGTCTGCTTGGTCGGCTCCGGACGCCAAGGCGTTCCGGAGGGTCTCGGCGTCGTCACCCACTATTCCCAGGTCGACCACGACGGCTCCTAGTCGTTGCAACATCCCGATCAGCAAGGGCCGGTTGGTATCCCTGATCTGACCGGGTCCCAAGGTCTGGGTGTCCGGTGGCAGGACCTCGTCGCCGGTGGACAGCACGGCCACGCGGGGCCGGCGCCGGACGGACGGGTTGATCCCAAGGGAAGCGAGAACCGCGACATGGCGCGCGGTGAGACGCTCACCGACTCCGAAGACCGGAGATCCTGCTGTCAGGTCCCCCCCGGCAGGCCGCACCGCCGTTCCGGTCGCGGTGGCGGCCAGGATCCGCACAGCCCCCGGCAGCGGCTCAGTGTCCTCCACTTTCACCACCGTGTCGGCGCCGTCCGGCATGGGTGCCCCGGTCATTATCTTGATCGCCGCACCTGCGGTGACGGCGCCTTGTGCTACATGACCGGCGGGTACGTCCTCAAGCAGGCGGAGGGTCGCCGGGGCAGAACCCACGTCTGCGCCCTGCACCGCGTACCCGTCCATGGCCGAGTTGGTGAAGGGAGGGACGTCGTGGGGTGCCTCGACCGGTCGGGCCAGAGCCAGACCAAGCGCTTGATCGAGTGGCATTGTTGCCGTCGGTAGAAGGGGCATCGCATCCAGGACGTCTCTCTGAGCTTCGGCCAGCGGTCGCATATTCTCACTCCTCCAGAAGGTGTTTCATGGTCGATTTGAGTTCCTCGCCATATTGTCGGCTCGAGGCGGCCAGAGCGAGGTTGGCGTGGACGAACCCTTGTGGATGTCCGACATCGAGCAACTCGACGTCGGTTACGAAGGCCCGGCACCTTCCGAGGCGGGCCAGGGCGTCGATAGCGTCGGTTAGCTGGACCTCGCCACCGTAACCCGGCCCCACCAACTCGAGTTGCTCGAACACCTCCGGCATGAACAGGTAGCGGCCCTGGATGCATAACCGGGAAGGAGCGCGGTCCGGAGACGGTTTCTCAACGGCGCCCCTCAGGTCGACCACGTTTCTCGCCAGGAACTCCCTAGGTTCTATGACTCCCTTCGACGACAAGAGGCGAGCGGGCGACTGCCGGGCACACACCACGGAGCGGCGATGGCCTGCTGTTGTTGCGAGGTCGGGGAGGATGGATTGGCCCGGCCGGATCAGGTCGTCGGCGGTCATTACGAAGAACGGCCGGTCTCCTACCGCGGCCCGGCCCGTGAGCACCGCGTCGCCCAACCCCTTGGCTTCGTGTTGTACGACCGAGCGTACCGTGGCTCCCTCCATCTGGGGGAGATCGGAGAAGTGACTCTCGATCATCCCCCCGGTGTCGGGGTCGACGACCACGATCACCTCTCTCACCCCCGCCTGTACCGCTTCCTCCACGACCCATTGGATACTCGGGCGGTCGACAACTGTCAGCAGGGCCTTGGGGATGGAGTTTGTAGCCGGGCGCATTCTCGTGCCCCGACCGGCAGCCGGTACCAGCGCCACGTCCACCTTCACGATTTTCCTCCACTGGAGGGTGTTCGGACGGGTTCGGCGCCGGAAGCAGGACTGGAGAGCCTCATCGGCACCTTTCTCTCACCGTCGACTGTGTGGGATTCGATACTGCGGTCCCGGTGGCGGATGTCTTATGTCGATCCGGCCTCCCCGGCGCCAGTCGAGGTCGCATCATCGGGTGAGTTTGTTCTCGGTGCCTGCCCGGAGGCGCGCCAGGTTGGAACGGTGCCGGAGGAGGATCAACAGCGTTGCCACACCGAACCATCCTACGGCCCCCGAATCGACTCCTGCCAGCAGCAAGGCCGGAATGGCGAGTAGCACTGCCGCCAGCGACCCGACGGCCGATATCCTCGTGACAGCCAGAGCCACGGCGTAAACGCCGATCATCAGCGCCATTACCAGCGGTGACAGGGCCAACACCACCCCTCCCGCAGTCGCCACGCCCTTCCCGCCCCTTAGGCGGTGGAACGCCGGGTAGCAGTGGCCGATTACCGCCCCTAACCCGACCATTCCGGCGATCGTGGCGTCCCAAACCGCAAGGCCCACGACAGCCGGCAGCCAGCCCTTGAGAAGGTCAGCGAGATAGACGACGGTCGCCGGACCCTTGCCCATCGCACGCAAGACGTTGGACGCGCCCGGGTTGCCGCTTCCCACCGCCCGGATGTCGACACTGCGTGCCCGAGCGACCACGAGAGCGGCGTTGATGCTCCCGAGCAGGTAGGCACAAACGAGAAGGGCGCCGACGCCGACGAAGGTCACTACAGTGATTCTATCCCGACGCTGGTATGCTTCCGATTCGTGTGACTGCCGGTCGGACCGGACGGGCAGACCCCTACCGGAGACCTCGAATGCCTACTTACGTGTACGAGTGCAAGAAGTGCCGACATCGGTTCGAGCTATTCCAGAGCTTCTCGGCTGAAGCACTGACGACCTGCCCTGAGTGCGAAGAGGTGGCCCTCCGTAAGGTCTTTTTCCCGGCGGGGGTGGTATTCAAGGGCTCCGGCTTCTATGTCAACGACTCCCGCGGTCCCCGTCCGAAGACGGCCGCCAGCGGTTCGAAACCCGAATCGAGCAGCAGCAAGAAGGACAAGGAAAAGGGGTCCGCTTCCTCCAACGGGTCGGCCTCGACGAAAGAGCCCGCGACGTCCTCTGCTGGGAAGGAGTCCTGAGGCTCGGCGATCCAAGTCGGCACCGCGCCGCACCCTTGGCTCCCGGTCCAACCACAGTCCGAGCGTGACGTAGAGTGCAGACGTGCGTACGGTGGTGGGAGTAGTACTGGCAGGCGGGCGATCCAAGCGGATGGGATCCGACAAGGCCAGTTTCGAGTTGTCGGGTCGCCCGATGGTCAGATGGGTGGCCGACGCGATGCGGGGATTCGACAGGGTGGTGATGGTCGGGCGGCAACGCGGGCTAGCGGGGTTGGATGCCATACCCGACCTCCACGCCGGGGCTCGAGGACCGCTCAGCGGCCTCCAGACTGCGCTTGAGGTATTCCGCTCGCCGCTGGTCGTGGTAGCGGTAGACCAACCCTTGGTCCGCCCCGAAACCTTGCTCCGGTTGGCCGAGTACGCCGCGGCCGACGAGACGGCGGTCTGTATCGACGGGAGGCCTCAGGTGACCTGCGCCGCTTACTCCTCCCGCTGCGTCGATGAGGCGACCCGCCGGCTGAGAGCCGGAGGGTCTCTGCAGCATCTGCTCGACGAGGTGCCCTGGACCCGGATTCCGCGGGATGGTTGGAGGTCATGGGGTGAGGACGGGCGTTCGTGGTTCTCCATGGATACGCCGGACTCCGTGATCGCAGCCGAGCGGCGATTCCGGATCAACCTGCTGGGCTAACCCGGATTCATCTTCATGTTTCCAGACACACCCACGGCAACAGGCCATATCAACCACATGATCGTGACTGGGCCTGGCTTTACCCGACGGGTGAAGGTCCCGCCGGGCCGAGACGGGAGTGTGGAAATGGCCGTAGTCGCTGGTCAGAAGCTCATTTTCCTCACTCTGCTCGCCTAGGAGGGTGCTGAACATTGACGATTGCTCGGGCCTGCCGCCCGCCGACCCAGGGATTATGTCGGCGGTTGGTAGGCCGCTGGTGGATTGCTCACCACCCTCCTAGTACAAACCCCCGCATGAAAATCGGGGCGAATGGACGGCCGGCTGCCGTCGGGCCGCGTCTCCCGACAGCCACTTCGGATTTCCACCACGTTTCGACAACGCCCTTCCCGGCGATGAACGCAGGAGGTACGTTGAAGCGGTGCTGTGGATGTCCCGACCGCCCTACGTTCGATGGGCCTTCATCGGAGCGTTGCTACTCGTGAGCCTCTGGCTGGAGATCCGGCCCACGCCTACCGTGAGCCATCCGTACCTCAGTCGCGACCTTGCCCGGGGTGCGCCCGTGGAGGAAGCCCTGGAGTGGCGCAAGATCAGCAAAGGAGTGCTGGACCCTGTCCCCGGTACGGGCTTCGCGAACCGAAGCTTGGTCCAGGGCCAGCCGCTTCTCAAAGGCGACACGGTCGAGTCCGGCCTACAGATTCCACCCGGGTGGTGGCTCCTGGACCTTCCGCTCCCGTCAGAGACGGCGCCAGGCACACGGGTACAACTGGTCGTGCTTCCCGACGCCGGAAATCATCCGGTTCCGCCGATCGGGGGGATCGTCACAGATGTTCGGCCGTCCGAGTACGCAGGGGACGGTCCGGTCGGTTCGGTGGCATTCCCGCCTGACCTGGCGGCCACCGCCGCGGTTGCGATCGCCGAGGATCGCATCTCGGTGCTGGTGGACGCGTCGGGGGTTCCGGCGAGCGATTAACCCTGCTTCTTCATGTTTCCGGACACACCCACGGCAGCATGCCCAATCAACCACATGATCGGGTGTAGTCGCACCGACCCGAGGTGGGACCATTGAAACGGATGGAGTCCCTGGTCAGATGCCCATCTCCCACGCCCCGTTCGTCCAATACAAACCTCCGCATGAGGAATCGGGGCTCGGAGGGTGCTGAACAATGACGATTGCTCGGGCCTGCCACCCGCCGACCCAGGCATTTTGCCGGCGGTCGGCAGGCCGCTGGTGGATTGCTCAGCACCCTCCTAGTGTCCTGTATCGGGAATTCGCGGGAGATAGCCTCCTCCGCCTGGCACGCACCGGTTCCGGGGGTGCCGAGACCGCGAAAACCGTCGAGGCGGTCTCCTCCGGCGGGCCCTCCCCCAACCGCCACCTCCTCGGCGT